>Ga0209083_1000375_pt1 | contig 68318 bp, 45 predicted proteins | sample AM7aDNAmetaG_FD_184132 | JGI IMG/M metagenome (GOLD analysis project Ga0209083, IMG submission 184132) | Freshwater microbial communities from Finland to study Microbial Dark Matter (Phase II) - AM7a DNA metaG (SPAdes) (version 3) | ecosystem: Environmental > Aquatic > Freshwater > Lake ... | reverse complement strand
CCTCATTACCGGTCGCCAATCAATGCTTCAAAGAGACCCGAGTCCATCCCATTGTGAGGAAACGTCCGCGTCGATGAAAAAGTCATTGAGCCATACTTTCAGGTATATTCTTTATTGGATATCACCTTATTCCGTCATACCGGCATGGATTGCCGGTATCCAGAAGACAGGGAGGTGAATCTAGCCTGCCCTCAATGGCATCTGGGTTTCGGCATTCCCTGCCGGAACGGCAAATTTTTTCTAAACTTACGCAGTGACGCTAGCGAATGGAAAAGATGGGCTAACCCACCCCCTGCAACTTGATCGGCTCGAATTGCTCCTTTTCCAAACCCGCCGCCCGTTCCGCCCAAGGGTCAACTTGTGAGGTTTGCTGCGACAATAGGAAGCGTTCATGCAAAATTCCACGGTTTTTTGGGTCATCGACCAAGCGCTGTTTCACATAGTTCAAGCCGACTCGCTCAATCCAATGAGCAGTGCGTTCCAAGTAGCGGGCTTCTTCGCGATATAACTGCATAAACGCCCCGGTGTATTCCAATACTTCTGCCTCAGTCTCCACTTTACACAGAAAATCGGTGACCCGCACTTTAATCCCGCCGTTACCGCCAACATGGATTTCATAACCGGAATCTACGCAGACTACGCCCAAATCCTTGATGCTGGCCTCGGCGCAGTTACGTGGGCAGCCGGAAACGGCGATCTTAAACTTGGCGGGGGTCCATGAACCCCATGTCATCTTTTCCGTCTTGATGCCCAAGCCCGTCGAGTCTTGGGTGCCAAACCGGCACCACTCTTTGCCGACACAGGTTTTCACCGTCCTTAACGATTTGCCGTAAGCATGGCCGGATACAAAACCGGCCTTGTTCAGATCGCCCCAGATTTTCGGCAAGTCCTGCTTTTTGATGCCTAACAGGTCGATGCGCTGGCCGCCGGTGATTTTCACAGTAGGGACTTGATATTTCTCCGCCACATCGGCGATGGCCCGCAATTCCTGCGGGTTGGTAACTCCGCCCCATATGCGCGGCACGACTGAATAAGTGCCGTCTTTCTGGATGTTGGCATGGGCGCGTTCGTTAATGTAGCGCGACTGCGGGTCGTCCTTGTATTCGCCAGGCCAAGCGCACAACAGATAGTAATTCAAAGCCGAGCGGCAGGAGGGGCAACCGTCCGGGGTTTTCCATTCCAATACCTCCATCAACTGGGGGATGGATTTCAATTCCAGCTTGGGGATGCTAGAACGCACTTCCTCATGTGTAAACGCCGTACAGCCACACATGGGCTTTTTCGAGGGCGCAGTGGAATAATCCCCGCCCAAGGTGCTGGCGAGAATCTGCTCCACGAGTCCAGTGCAGGAACCACAAGAGGCGGAGGCTTTGGTGTGTTTGCGGACTTCTTCCAAGGTGAACAATTTTTGACCGATGATGGCCTTGACCACATCGCCCTTGCACACCCCGTTGCAACCGCAGACCTCGGCAGTGTCGGGTAGGTTGGCGGCTTTGTTTTCCGCCCCATGGCCGACATCGCCGATTTGCGACTGACCAAACAGAATATGCTCGCGGAAGGCGGAAATATCCGCCCCTTCGCGCATCAATTGGAAATACCAAGCCCCGTCGATGGTGTCGCCAAACAACACCGCGCCCTTGATGCGATTGTCCTTGACCACCAGTTTTTTATAAACCCCACGTGCAGGGTCTTGGAAGGTCATGTCTTCAGTCGCTTCCCCGCCTTGGAATTGGCCGGCGGAAAACAAGTCGATGCCGGTGACTTTAAGCTTGGTCGAGTTCACCGAATTCTCATACCGTGCGATGCCGAATTCCGCCAAATGGTTGGCGCAGACTTTGGCTTGCTCAAACACCGGGGCGACCAAGCCAAATAATTGCTTGCGATGCTGCACACATTCGCCCACCGCATAAATGCGCGGGTCAAAGGTCTGCAAGGTGTCGTTGACGACGATGCCTTGCTCGCAATAGATGCCGGCGGATTTAGCCAAGGCCAAATTCGGTTCGATGCCGACTGCCATCACGACGAGATCGGCGGGAATTTCAGTGCCATCGGCAAAGCGCACCGCCTTGACGTGCAATTCGCCCAGCAGCGCCTCGGTGTTCGCCTTCAACCGGAATTTGATGCCGATGCCTTCCATGGCCTGCTTGAGCAAATCGGCGGCAGGCCGGTCCAACTGGCGGTTCATCAGATAAGCGGAATGATGGGCCACGGTTACGTCCATGCCTTGCTTCGCCAAGCCATTGGCAGCCTCCAGTCCGAGCAGCCCGCCGCCAATCACCACGGTGTTCCTCCCCCCGCCAGCGACCCGCAGCATGTATTCCACATCATGGATGTCACGGAAACCGATCACCCCCTCCAAATCCCGTCCGGGGACGGGCAAAAACCGGGATTTTGAACCGGTCGCCAACAGCAGCCGGTCATAATGGGTTTCCATCCCAGTTTCCGAACGCACCAATCGTCTTTTCCGGTCTATCGCCGTCACCTTGACACCTTTATATAAGGTGATGCCATGCTCGGCATACCAGGCATCGTCGTTGATCATGATGTCTTCCATGGTCTTCTCGCCGGCCAGCACGGGTGACAGCAGGATGCGGTTGTAATTGCCATAAGGTTCCGCGCCAAACACAGTGATGTCGTATTTGTCGGGGTTCAGCTTGAGCAATTCTTCCAAGGTCCGTACCCCGGCCATGCCGTTGCCGATCAACACGAGCTTTTCTTTCATCGTCATTACCTAAACCATGCCTTGGGGTTAGCTCGAAGACTATTTTTGTCGCAAAAAAAAGCATCGGGCCTATACCCCCCATGAAGGGACATAGGCACGACGCCGTTGTCGTGAAACCGCTGCACCGCCGTTGGCACTTTGGAATCTCTGTACCTAATTAAAGCAGTTAGTATGCCATTTTTATTGATATTCCTATCTAACTGTTTTTTATTATAATGATAGCTTTATAAAGGGTTTGGCAACGCTCTTTTCAACACGAATCGCACCAAGGATAGAATGCTTGCCCATAACTGGTGCAAGCTGGTTGCAGAGTCAAATAAACTCATCCAATCGCGCCAGATGCTTTTCGGGTGATGCTTGTACAAAACGCCCCCGAATCCAAGGCTGTGCCAGCGGCTAAGCCGCGTTCGGTGATTACCGGCGAACGCATGGAGAAGATCAAGGGTGGACCGAACTGGGAAGAAATCTTCGGCATCGAGTTTGAATCGCGTTCCAATTCCAATCGGCGTTGTCAACACTGGCGAGTTAGGGCTGAAGCTCGATCTCCCCCGGTCGCCAGGTCTTGTCGAACCACGGTTCGAGCGGCCCGTAGAGGCGCAGGATCATGAACCATCCTTTGCCGGGAATCGTCTGCACCCAGTTGTTCTCAAGCCCTTTCGGCGGGCGCGGGCCAAAATAGACATCGACTGACCCGTCGGCGTTCGTCTTTAGCGCTTGGTTCTGGCTGCTCACGCTCGGAGACTGTTGATCCGTCTGGACCATCGAGCGCGTCTGGTTATCATAGACGATGACCGACCAGAAATCCTTCACCGGCACGTTGGGCGGCAGGCGCATCTTGTAGGTCTTTCCGCCGTCGAACGGATTGCCCTTTGAGTCCTGAACCGCCCATGGATACTGCGACCCCTTGCCGACCATCTTCATCTCCATGGCAGGGGTAACGCCGGTGGCAAAGTAGTAGTAGAAGATGTAGCCGTCCATGTTCGTCACGCCGGGTGCGTTCTCAAACTTCTTACCAATTCTCGAAGACCTCATAATTCTGAGATTTCCTGTCAAGTCTTCCATGGCTATACCCTTCGCTTCCGCGATTTGGGAAAGATGTTCAAGACGCACCGGATTCAGTCCAAAATCCATATTGATGGGTTCGTCTAAGTCGGCCATCTCTAGGCCATGGTCTTTCCACGCCCGTCTGGCGATGGCCCAGCGATGGTTTTCAAAACCGAGCCGGTCTTTACTATTTGCTAAACTTGTAGGGCGGCAACACATCACTTTAACACCCTGTGATGTTGGCGACTAAATTGTCTAGGTTATCCGAAAGAATTTTCAACAATCCGTCAATTTGATCGGTTGTGCAACCGCCCTTGATGGCCTTCTCCACTTCTTCAGCCTGACGTTGCAATTCCAACGCCCCTAAGGTTCCACTTAAGCCTTTCAACGTATGGGCGATGCGTCTTGCCTCTAGGTATTGTTGGTCATTCAAACAAGCCCTTATTTTGTTAACCGCATCAGCATGGTTTAGGGCAAATTTGCGCAATAACTTAAGGTATAAATCCCGTTTACCCATTACTCGCGCCAACCCCGTTGCCACATCCAAGCCAGGAATTTCTTCTAGCATACTGGGTTTGGTTGGCAGCACTGTCGCGTTGCCCGTCAAAGGTGGTGAATTCCTAGCCCTAGGGGGTTTTATCCATCTGACAAGAACAGTATAAAGTTGTTCGGGAATAATGGGTTTCGCAACATAATCATTCATTCCCGAAAGCAGGCATTGTTCACGGTCGGAAGCCATCGCATTGGCAGTCATTGCCACAACGGGCAAATCCTTCAGGCGACTATCCTTGCGTATTTCGCGTGTCGTTGTAATTCCGTCCATTATCGGCATTTGAATATCCATTAATACCAAGTCATACAGGGACGATGCGATTTTGTCCAGCGCCACTCTCCCATTCTCGGCCACATCCACCTCGAACCCAACCCCTACAAGCAATTCGGTTGCCAATTCTTGGTTGATGTCATTGTCTTCCACCAACAAAATTCGAGCGCTGCCTAGGATATTCAGCCGCTCAAGCGCCTTTTCAAGTGAGAGCAATCTTGCCGGGGAATGGGCATAAAGGGTTTGCCCGCTTGATTCCAGATTCTTTAACCGGGGGTTTCCTTTGACAAGCCGGACAGTAAACCAAAAGCTGGAACCTTTGCCTAATTCACTTTCCACGCCCACCCCGCCGCCCATCATTTCCGCCAAGTTTTTGCAAATGACCAAGCCAAGCCCGGTTCCGCCATATTGCCGGGTGATTGTTGCATCTGCCTGACTAAAGGGCTGAAACAATCGAGCCAGTTGTTCCGAAGTCATGCCTATGCCTTGGTCTTTAACCGAAAATCGCAGCAAGACATCCTGCCCGGCGTCTTCAACCATACTGACTTTGAGGAGAATGTCACCTGAATGGCTGAATTTGACCGCATTGGTGGCATAATTGACCAACACTTGACTCAGTCTGAGTGGGTCGCCTAGCAATTGATGAGGTACATTGGGTTCAATTTCGAACAGTAATTGCAAATTCTTAGCCTTGATTTTGTCTGCAATCAGGCTTGCCACCATGGAGAAGACATTGTCCAACACAAAATCCACCGCTTCGAGCGACAATTTACCCGCCTCGATTTTTGAAAAATCCAAAATGTCGTTAATGATCCCCAACAGGTGCTGACCGGACAGATGGATTTTTTCTAAATAATTGCGTTGGCGGGGGGTCAGTTCAGTTTGCAAAGCAAGATGCGCCATGCCAATGACGGCATTCATTGGGGTACGGATTTCATGGCTCATATTGGCTAGGAAACTACCCTTGACTTTAGTGGCTTCTTCCGCGACATCCTTGGCAAGTTGCAGTTTCTCTTCAATCTCTTTGCGAAGGGAAATATCGATTACCGTGCCAAGCATTCGCAACGGAAGGCCGTCAGCATCTCTTTCCATCACCTTGCCGCGACCTAATAACCATATCCAATGACCGTCTTTGTGCATCAACCGATACTCGGATTCGAATGAAGTTGTCTCCCCTTTTAGATGCTGCTCAATAGATGTTTGGATACTATCCAAATCATCATGATGCACTTTTTCTAACCATGTATTAGCATCAGGTTCAAACTCTTCAGCACTATAGCCAAGTTTCTCGCACATATTATCGTTAAATTCGACTCTGCCAGTTGGTATATGCCAATCCCACATGCCAATCTCGCCGCTATCTAATGCCAAGCTCAAACGTTGCTGGCTTTCGGAAAGCTTCTGATTCAATTGCCTGAGCTCGGTTATATCGATGCAAGAGTCAATATAACCGAGAAAAGTTCCTTGCTCGTCAATGCGTGGTACGCCATTATCCAGTATCCAACGATATTCTCCATCAAATCGGCGTAACCGATATTCTATGGAAAAGACTTGCCGCGCATCAAATGAAGCGGTATAGATATCTAGGCAATACTGAAAATCGTCTGGATGTACGCCTTCCGCCCAACCCTTGCCCATTTCCTGCTCCAAGGTTCTGCCGGTGAATTCCAGCCAGACTTTGTTGAAGAAAAAGCCAAGCTTATCCAATCCAGCCATCCAAATCAGTACTGGCGCACAGTCAGCCATGCTTCTAAAGCGACTTTCACTCTCCTGTAGTGACTTTTCGTTAGCTTTGCGCTCGGTGATGTCAATGGAATAACCCGCCAGCAAGGTTTCATCCCCAACCATGATTGGGAACTTAATCGTTGAATAGTCACGGCCATTAAAATGTTCATCGAGTTTCAGCAAACTACTGTTGCTGACTACAGCCCTGTCATCTGCGGTCATCTTCTCGGCTAATTCACTAGGAAAAAGTTCAGACATGCTCTTTCCTTTCATGTCCTGACCCGCAACGCCAATCATCTGTTGATAATTATCACTGGCTTCAATGACACGGCTTTCAGTGGGTGTCACCTGCTTTATAAAGGCGTAAATAGGCGAATGCCGGATAAACAGGGAAAGCAATTCCTGGGATTTATGCAACGATTCTTCCGCCCTTTTGCGTTCGGTGATGTCGCGGATTGAACATATGATGACTGGCTTGCCTTCATGGATAAATGGCGAAGCACAAACCTCCACAGGAACAGGACTCCCGTCTTTCCTGATATCCACCGACTCGGCACAATAACGCTGGCCTTGCATTATGGTCTCTATAGCATCCCTTGCCTTTTGTTGGTGATCCGGGTGGATAAGCTGGTTGGCAGACATGCCAATCATCTCGCTGCGTTCATAGCCATAAAGTGAAATCGCATTAGGGCTGGCATCTAAAATTCGACCATCCATGCCAAAGATCACGAGGGTTTCTGCGGAGTTTTCAAAAATGCCACGGTAATGGTTTTCGCTTTGGCTCAACCTTTCTTCAATCTGTTTGCGTTCGGTAATATCCGTGATGAAACCATGCCACAATACCGAACCATCCGCTTCAAGTTGCGGTATGGAATTACCGTACAACCAACGTACCCTGCCATCGTCAAATTTCACCCGATATTCATATTGCCAAGGAGTTAGCGAACGGGCCGACGAGAAGATGGACGCTTTGACTGCATCGTGATCCTCAGGATGGAGAATGGCAAAAACCTTGGCCGCATTTTCTCTGACTTCCTGTGGACTGACACGGTAAATTTCATGTATGGCTTCACTAGCATAGGGAAAGCAGGAAGTGCCATCTGGGCGTAGGCGGTATTGATAGACAACACCGGGAAGGCGGCTGGTGATTTTTTGGAAACGCTCTTCCAATTCCTGCAATGCCAGCTTGTTAGCCTTATTAAGCGATTTATAAATCGCAACGGCCACACCCGACATGAGCAAGATGACCAGCATCAGCAAATAAACCAACATCATCGTATTTCCCGTACCGTTAGCAATTCTCTCACGGCGTGATGCCGATCAGATGAGGAGCCAAGCGCCGCACACGCTGTAATCGCTCGCTTTTGCTTTTAAGCTGCCGGTGTCGGTCAGTCTCGGTTGTCAAACTTGCTTGGATTGTGTCTGATTTTTGTTGGGCTTCCGCCCAGGCTTTTGTATTGACAAAAGCATCGCGAGTCGCAATGCGAAGCGTCTCCACGGGAGCGCCTGCGTATGCACTCAATCCCGTTAAAGGGCTATCTAGGTGGATGTCTGCCGCATGGATGAATCTCACTGACTGTCACCTTTTAAGAGTATTTGCTATCTTTGCGTGAACATTTATACAGCTAAGTCTAGCAGAACCAAATCATTTTTAAAAAAAACAAGATGGGTATCGAAGCAGAAAAAGCTAATTTATGCGTTATCCAGGCGACTTGACCTTCAGCGTTTATACTGTTGCCGGGATGTTTTACCCGGCAGACAAACACTAATTACAACCCGTAAGGTGGATACAGGGATGTGATCCGCCGAATGAAAACGGCCCAGCCTACAACATTCGGCGGAACCCGTCCATGGTTCCGCCTTACGGCCTTGTTGGGCCGCTCGCTGATCACTGCGACAGATGCAAACCGCTGGCAAGTTAGGGCTGAAGCTCGATCTCCCCCGGTCGCCAGGTCTTGTCGAACCACGGTTCGAGCGGCCCGTAGAGGCGCAGGATCATGAACCATCCTTTGCCGGGAATCGTCTGCACCCAGTTGTTCTCAAGCCCTTTCGGCGGGCGCGGGCCAAAATAGACATCGACTGACCCGTCGGCGTTCGTCTTTAGCGCTTGGTTCTGGCTGCTCACGCTCGGAGACTGTTGATCCGTCTGGACCATCGAGCGCGTCTGGTTATCATAGACGATGACCGACCAGAAATCCTTCACCGGCACGTTGGGCGGCAGGCGCATCTTGTAGGTCTTTCCGCCGTCGAACGGATTGCCCTTTGAGTCCTGAACCGCCCATGGATACTGCGACCCCTTGCCGACCATCTTCATCTCCATGGCAGGGGTAACGCCGGTGGCAAAGTAGTAGTAGAAGATGTAGCCGTCCATGTTCGTCACGCCGGGTGCGTTCTCAAACTTATAGCCGCCGAAGAACGGCAGGCGCCACGCGCTGTTCTGGAAGAAGTAGGCGTCTTTCGAGCGCACCTTGAAGGCGATGGTACGCGCTGTGACGGCACCGATATTGGCCGCGTCCGTGAGTATCTTCTTCATCCGCTGGTCGGGCGAGAAAGGTTGCCCTTTGACTATGCCGATGGAAGCAAACAGGCCAAGCATCGTCGGATCGCTGCCTGCCGAGGGTTCTTCCTGGATAACCTTGTTCAACAGTTCCCAGAACGCGTAGTCGCCGGGTGCGACAAAGTTTGCGGGAACACCAGAGGCATTGATGAACTTGACCGATGGAGGATTGGCGGCCTCCGCCAGCGGATAGATCTTCAGGTGCTGCTTGACCGACTCGACGCCGGGCTTCGTTGAGCCATCGACGAGGAAGGCGCGAAAAAAGAGCCAGTTGCCAAACGTGCTCGGCCGCACGACCACATAACCCGCCGGGACCTCGCCCTTGTAGCCGGGTGGTAGAACGAGGTACTTGCCGCCTTTGCCCCGATCCTCGCCGGTAATGCCCACATCGGCGACCCAGCGATACCAGAAATCGTTCACGCCGCCCAAGACCTCGGGCGGAATCTCGACGACCAGCGGGCCTTTCTTCGTGTCGAGCCAGATGAAGTTGTAGATGGTGTTGTCGTTCGCGGTGAGTTCCACCGTCCGGGCATCGACGAGGTCTTCCCAGATGACATCGGTCTGGTTGTCCGGCCCGAACTTGCGGAGCGAGTCGCGCATGCCAGCCTGATTCACGATTGGGATCGCCATGAGGTAAGCCTGTAGGGCGCGCGAACGATCAAGATTGTCGTAGATCTTCTCGACGGTGTCTGCCTTGGGGTAGCCGTATCTCAGATTCAAGGTGCCGATGGAGCTTTCGATCTTGTCCGGCACGGCGATGCCCGGTGCCATGGGCGTTGAGAACTTGAACTGAGAATCCGCCGGCGCGCCGACATGCGCCTGCCCGAAGGTCCGACTTGGCGCAAACAGAACCATTGCGACCAGCGCTGCGCATAGGTAGATCCGATTAATTGACTGCATTGCTTTTCTCCGTTTTTACTGTGAATCTGCGTTTAACTACTGTGGGTGCGTTTAGTCAACGTACTCATTCTTATATCTAGTAATCGTTTGGGGGATGGTTTAATGGCTTTTAATACCGGCAAGCATTGACCCAAGTTCATCTATGGCATTAATCAAAATTTTATCCAGATCGATATGGGCATTGATCAAATGAACTTCATCAGCATTGCTGGCATTAACCAGTATGGCTTGACGGGTTAACTCTTCAAGCATTTGATAGGAAGATTGCTTGGAAACATTAGAATCATTGGGTTTATTTTCCAATCTATCCGCAAAACCAAGCAATGCTTGTGAGAAAGAATGGTCTAGCGCCGCCTGTAATTTGATCAAAGCCGCAATTTGATCTCTAAATTCCTTGCCAACATGATAATGGTGTCGGGCTTGAACCCGTCTGGCGATGGTATGTAGTGTGCCTATCATCAGGCCCATGGTGTTTAATCTTGAGCTTGCACCAGCTTGGTTTGAGCCCGGTTCAATTTGGGCATGTTCCAAAAATGTCTGCGCGCTTTGCAGATCACTATCGATTGACTTCAACATCGCAGCGGATGATAGCCGGTCGGGTGGCGATGCCACACCCATGCTTAGGAATTTCCCAAAGGTGCGCATACTGGCTGCTAGCTTTTTCGTAAGCATGCGTTCTGAGCGCTGGGGCCAGATGACATAATCAATGACACCGACGACAGTAATCCCTAACAGAATACCCAATACACGGTCACGCGCACTTTCCAGATCGGTAACGGGTCCATAGCCGGGTAGTACCGCATGGGCAAACGCAAATCCAATTTGAGTGCCAACATAGGCTATACGTGGACTACCCGAACCCACCCAAGCAGAAAGCCACATAACCGGGGCAATCGACAACATAAACCCGGCAATGGTTTCCAAGGCTGGCTCTAGTACGATGATAAAAACATAGGCCAACAATCCACCTAGGATTGCGCCCATAATCCGCATCACTGATTTTCTATACTCGGCACCCAGGCTCGTTTCCGCGACGATGACACAGGTCAACAGGGCGGTGTCGATTCCGGGCCATCGAAAGGCTTGAACCAGAAACAAACAAATCATGACTCCCAAGGCAAACTTCATTCCATAATGCAATGCATCCATGTTATCGACCCAGAATTGTTTAGAGAGCCAAAACAGTGGTGAGGTTTGTCCCTTACTTGATGCAGGTTCGGTTTCATTGACTGTTGGCTGGCTGACGGGACCGTATAACAAGGCTAGGCAACGGCTTGTCCTTAAAGCTGAATGCTCCAATTGATGCAGAAGCAAAAACAAAGAGTCATTGGAGGGTGGATTTGAAATTTCAACACTGAGTTTATTGTCGGCTGAATTTTCAATGGGTGTTTCGCATTCTATCAATGCCTTTTGCAATTCACGGCACTCCACGCCGATTGCATAAATCTTTGCCCGGTCAGATCCGGTCAATATCAGGCTTGGGTCCGTCTCCAATACGAGGTTATTTAATTTGACCGTGACATTAAACCAAGCATCGACCTCTACGATGAAATCAATCCACTCGGCATGTTTATTCTTCAATGCCGAATCGGTCATTTCGGCACGAGATAGGATGGCGAATTGGCGGGATACGTTTACCAAAGTGGGTGTTTCGTCAGATTTGGACAGTATGGCGCGGTCGCCCCCTTCAACTTGCCTCGCTAACCGATCAAGCATGTGGGCGATGAAATCCAAGCGTTCGTCCAAAGTTTTAATCAACAATTTTTCATAGTTTTGGGGCCAAAAAATCAGTTGGGCGGCAATGGATGTGCCAAAAGCAAGCAAGCCCAAGGTAGGGAAAATCCACAATGCGCCATAAACATTCTGTTCGGGGTGTTCAGGATTATAAAGAACCGAAAAGACATACAACATGGGGGGGATTGTAGGCGTTCCGGTCACCCGTGAAATGAAAAGTAGCACGGTAATCAATCCGTATGACCAAGGCACCAAAAACCAAGGCTGGTCTCCCCACATGGCTAGGCTGATGATGCTTATGACTATTGCAACGACTTCCAATCTCATCAACTTCCAAGCGCTTACCCGCGTCGTGGTGTGATCCATCATCGTTGGCGCTAGCATCATCACGAAGGAAAAGCTCAAAGCAATGATCGAGGGCGGCCGCAATGTCACGCCAACGAAGGAAATGATCATCAAAGTGATGAACAAGCGCATCGTCAAAATTCTTCGTGCCGGAGTCAAACGCAATTCAGTGCGGAGAAAATCCGCCGGCGTCATTCCAAACCAAAGATGTTGCCAAATCTCATGCATTTATCGCAAACCGACTTCGGTTGAAACCTTCGAGGCTTTCGCTTGTTTCATTGTGCCTAGCTCAAGGCTTGGATGCCGCAGCCGGACTTTGTGCCGGTTTGCCCAAAATGGTGGTGAATGCGGTCATGCCCATGCGAAACGGGTAAGCCGGATCGCGATCCAGCAATTTGATGCGTACTGGAAACCGTGAAGCCAATACAACCCAATTCAGGGTTCGTTCCACTGTAGGTAGGGAACCCTGCTCCTTTATGTTGTCTGGAAAGTTTGCCCAACCTATGCCCTGCACTTCACCTCGAAAATGTTTGCCTGGATAAGGGGCAAGGAACACATCGACCGCCATGCCGGGTTGAATGGATTGAAGATAAGTTTCTTTGTAGTTGGCCATCACGAACCAGACGCGGTCATCTGCCAAAGCGAATAATTTTTGTCCGGGCTGGACATATTCTCCGACAGCGATATTCAGATTGGTCACATAGGCATCAAAGGGGGCGTAAACGGAACAGTACTCCACATCTAGTTCGGCATTCTGCACTTCGGCGTGTGATGCTTCAATCTTGGCATTAAGGTTTCCGAATTGAGCCAAATCGGCTTCTGCTTTGGCATGTTCCTTATGGGCGTAATTGACGGTCATGATGGCGGCTTGGTGCTTGGCTTTGGCATCCCTGACTGCCGCTGCCGAGGCATCGCGGGCCGCCGTGGCTTCGTTTATCTTGTTTGCAGTGACGAACTCCTTTTCCAGCAAGGGCTTTATGCGGTCGAGATAACTTTGGTCGTAAGCGGCCTTTGCTTCCAACCGGGCAATCTCAGCGTTGGCAGCATCCTGCTCATGTTCCATTTGGGTTATTTTTGCCGAGGCTGCACCGATCTGCACCTTGTTGGCTTCAACTTCCTTTTCAGTGAGTTGATGCCTGGCTTTGGCTTGGGCAAGCTTGGCTTGATAAGGTCTGGGATCGATCACGTATAATAAATCGCCTTGTTTGACCCACTGATTGTCGGCAACGTTTAGCTTCACTATGCGACCACTGACATGTTGGGGCATGATGTCAACGATGTTGGCGCGTACCATGGCATCATTGGTGTTGGGATGTGAAATGTTGACGTTCCAAACCATTAAACCTGTCACCACCGCCCCGGCTATAATCAATATCCCGAGTACTTGGCCCACAATTTGTTTGCTGCGTTCATTCATAGTCTGGGTATCTGGCAAAGGCTTGGGTTCATTCGGCAAAGCCCAATAGCCAAGTTGAAAAGGTTAGCAGCGCCCAGAGGCTGGTGTAAATGAGCACTGGATGGCCCAAATATGGATCAAGCTTCAACCAATGAAAAATCTGGGAGAAAAGGACAGTAAGCACCACCCCAGTGACCATGCAAACGATCCATGGTGGCCAGAAAGAACCTTGTATACTCAGTAGAGGATCGCAAGCGGCAAGCGGCAAAACCAGCAAGATCGTAAAACTGATATGTAAAGACCGTGACATAATGTTGTTGGTGTCGTTTGTTTAAACTTGCCCAGTTTATTGCGGTTCGACTGGGTTTTCTTTCTGCGTGTCCATTTCTTGGGCAGCGGAGGACTCGGCCTTCGCATGCAACGACCAGTCCATGTGTGTAGCCGTGATGGCCCCCACCCGCAGGCCGATGCGTTCACCGAGCGGCCCGGCCACCATGGACCCTAGCGCCCCTATTGCCGCCTCGGTCCCTGCCTCGCCGACCACCCTCTTCGCTGAATCGGCAAGCCATTCTTTCGCTTCGCCACCTTCGGCTTCAACCTGCGGATGCCCGTCCACCTGCTGCTTTGCTTTACGATACAGGTGGAAGGCACCACTTTCGCCCACTTCTCCGGCAATCGCCTCACCCACCGCCGCGCCGACCATCGCTCCGGCAGGGCCGGCCAAGACACCGCCGATGGCCGCGCCCCCGACGACACCGGCTTTCCCTCCAGCGTTATCACCGGCCTTGCGGCCGAGGAGTTCAGGCAGCGCTTCCATTCGTCCTTTGGGCGACAGGTCAGCATCGGCATCCTCGGGATGGAAGGCTTCATGGGTCACGTCGTAGCCCAGTTTGGCACCAATGGACAAACCGGCAAAACCGCCTGCTTCGGCACCGATCAAGGCACCTGCAGGACCGGCAAGCGAGCCTAGCACGCCTCCAATCGCCGCACCGACGACTTCCCCGGCCGACATCCCGGCAACGGCACCACCCACCGCCGCCGGATCGACGGTATCCTTGAGAGTGTCCATCGCTTTATGGCCGGTTTCCAGGAAAGGCTGCGCGGTTTCCTGCGTGAACTTGGCGGCTGCCTCGCCTTTAGATCGGGTGGCTTTGTGGGCATTTTCCACGGTGGCTTTCCAAAGTCTATCTGCCGTCCCGCCAAACTTGCCGATAGCTTCCCTAGCCCCACCCAGCGACCGCCAGAAACTTTTGCCTCCGGCTGCCCGGTCAGAAGAACCTTGGCTGGCATCTGGGGCAGGCGGGTTGGGCTTTTCAGCACCAGTCAAAGTTGATTTTGTGGGTTTTTCCATGGCAAACTCTGTAATGCGTAATGGTACTCGTTTAAAACTGACCACCTTTTCTCATTGAAAAATGACCAAGGGTCGATGGTCAGGTTTAAAAAGCATAGGAATTTCAATATGTACTACCACACATCGTCAAAATTATATATGACCGTGGTGGGCCTTTGTCAACGATAATCAATTCTCATTTAGGAAAGTTTTTTCAATGCGGATTTATTCGCCCAAGGTCGGCTTAAGCCGTACCTACTGTATTTTGTTGCCCGCCCAATCATCACCCGTGCTCCCCGCCGAATACACCAATGTAGCCAACGAATTCAATAAAGACGTCCGGCTTTCAATCTCGGTGAAACGGGCGCTCGCCAAATTGCGTTCTGCTGTCAGCAGTTCAATGACAGTGGACAAGCCATTGGCATAACTTTCCCTGAGCGCTGCGTGGGATTCTTCAGAAGCTTTGAGTAAAGCCAAGGCATATTCTCGTTTTCTGATCGCCGTTTTCACGTCAGCGTAACTTTTCCAAACTTCTTTGATGATTTGCAGTTGAAGCGCATCGAATTCAGCTTGCGCAGCTTCACGTTTTGCCGTGGCTTGGTTCACTGCATTGGCAGTGGCAAAGCCTTCAAACAAATTCCATTCAAACGTGAAGCCAGCCCCATAATCCAAATAATTTTTATTAAGCTCATCAATGTTATTGTATGGCGAATTGGGAATTTGCAGAGTACCCGGACCCGACCAATAATTATAATCAAACGTAGTGGTCCCTGCCTTGGCACCTAACGAAACCTTAGGCCAATAACCTGCCTCGGCTTTTCTGATTTCAGCTTCTTTAGCGCGAAGCTCTGCCAAACGAGCAGACAGATCGGGGCGTTGGCTGAGCGCCTCATCAATCAGTTGGTCAGCGGATGCCTCAATCGAATGAGGCAGCGGTATGTCGGTAATCGCGACCGTTTTGACTTCAATGTTTGGCGTGATGCCTAAGCTTTCCGCCAATTCGGCTTGGGCATCCGCCACCTTTCCTCGTGCCGACTGGAGTTCATATTCCGCCTTGGCCTGATCTTGTAAGGCTAACAGCAATTCTGGTTTAGTTGCTATCCCCTGCACCCGTTGAGCTTCGACCGATTCCGAATTTTTATGTGTCTGCTTCACTGTGATTTCGGCAGCAGTCACTTGGGCCAAGGCCGCGTTGTAAGCGAAAAATGCGCGCTGCACATCATAAGCAACCTTTTGATGTGTTCGATTAAAGCTATAATTGGCAGCAACCAATTGTTGCGTGGCTTGATCGATCTGAGCAGGCCGTTTCACGTCGAAGAGCGCCCATGAAAGCTCTAAATAGGGTTGGAATGTAGTGCCACGAAACGAGAAAATGCCCGAAGCTTGTTGAGCATAATTGTAATTGCCTTTGGCGTTCAGTGCAGGCAACCAACTGGATTCGGCAATGCCAAGGCCCGCAGCAGCGGATCTTGCCTGTTCCCATGCCGTTCGAGTCGCCGGATTAGAACGCAATCCAAGATCAACCAATTCTGCCAAGTTGTATGTTTTATTCGCTTCCACCAAGGCATTACCCTTTGGCAAGGATTTGGCCCTGCTTAATTCGATTGAATCGCCTTGGATAGGTCTTGGACCCCACGCTTTTGATTGCATAAAGGGCGCGGCAAGTTGCGGGTCCAGCGCTTCGGCAATCGAAGGATTATTAATGGGGTGTTGGCAACCGCAAAGTAACAGGAGGATGGTGATTGTCCCTATATGACAAACCGAGGGTATAATCCAATCAAGCATTGCAACAGCTACTTAGGTGGACTATTTTTATCATTTTAGGTACTTCATCACCATCGCCAAGAATGCTTGCGTTGCTCTGCTTTGGATGCCTACTGCGACCCAGGCGGGCCACGACGCTGCGGCGTACCATCGACTGCGGTTGATTCAGCCGTCTCAAGCTTCTTGATGTCCTCCGGCGTCAGTTGCGGCCGGTCTACCTTAAGGGTCAGCTTGTTAAGTTTGGCGGTCAGCGTGAATGGCGGCTGGTAGTCGGCATCGTTCACGCCGGTCAGGGTGTCAGAGCCGATGTCGAAGCTCTCGTCCCATTGCAGGGTCATGGGCAGCGTATGCGGCATGGTAATGGTTTGGACTTCTTTGCCGTCCACCTTAAGCGTGCCGGTGCCAGAGCGACCGAGACCGCTCATGTTATTAAACGCCAGCGTGCCGATGCCGAGGCCGTCATATTTGAAGTCGAACTCCACTGTGTGTTTACCGGGCGTGAGTGCGTCTGGACCTTCCCACTTGATACGGTTCAGATCAATCAGGTTCCAGAGAAATACCGGCTTGCCCTTGAGCAGGTAGAAGCCATAGCCAGCGAAGCGCCCGCCGGAGGTGAGGATCATGCCTTCCGCGCCACCCTGCGGCACATCAATATCCGCTGTGATGGTATAGGAAGAATTCAGCAGGAACGGCGAATCGCCCTGTGGCAGGCCGACCATGGGTTTGGTATAGACAAACTCGGTGCGGCCAGCGGTGATGTTCGGGCGCGGGGCGACGATGCGGGCGGCCACCGAGGCATCCATCGGAAAGACTTGATACTTCTTCGCCTCGGCTATGAACATCTGCTTCATCTCTTTAACTTTGTCAGGATGCTTATCGGCGATGTTCTGGGACTGGCTGAAGTCGGTGTTGAGGTCGTAGAGTTCGAGCACCTGATTGTTAAGCGGGTCGGGATTGGCAACGCCGAAAGCTTCCCACGGTGCCCGGTTCACCTTGGTGCTGAGCAGCCAGCCTTCGTGATACAACGCCCATTGACCAAACATCTCGAAGTACTGGGTCTTGTGCTGCGACGGCGCTTTGGCGTTCTTGGCATCGAAGGTATAGGCGAAACTGGTGCCCTCGATGGGTACTTGCTTGATGCCGTCCACCGTTTTTGGAGCAGGAATGCCGGTGACTTCTAGGATAGTGGGCACCACGTCAATGACATGCATGAACTGTTCGCGCAGGCCGCCCTTGTCCTGGATGTGGCCGGGCCAGGCTACCACCATGTTCTGGCGAATGCCTCCGAGTTTCGAGGCGTTTTGCTTGAACCAGGTAAACGGTGTATCAAAGGCCCAAGACCAGCCCGCCGACATGTGGTTGTAAGTCTGCTCGGAACCCCAGACGTCATACCATTTCATTTGATCTGCCACAGGCACCGCGACACCATTAAAGAATGCAACTTCGTTGGGGGTGCCAAATGGACCGCCCTCCGCGCTAGTACCGTTGTCGCCGTTGATGTAGATGATGAGTGTGTTGTCGAGCTTGCCCATATCCTCGATGGTTTGAATGACGCGCCCGATTTCGCTGTCGTTGTAGGCCGCATAGGCGGCAAAGACTTCCACCTGCTTGATGTAGAGCTTCTTCTCTTCAGGTGTCAAATCATCCCAGTTTTTGAGGACATTCGTCGGCCATGGCTCTAGTTGGGCGTCCTGTGGGATCACGCCGAGCTTCTTCTGCTTTTCGAATATCTGATCGCGAAGCTTGTTCCAGCCCTGGTCAAAGAGGTGCATTTTGCTGATCTTCTCCACCCATTCCTTGGTCGGGTGATGGGGCGCATGCGTGGCACCAGGCGCGTACTTGATGAAGAACGGCTTGCTGGGCATGGTCTGGTTGATGCGATTGAGGTAATCAATGGCATCGTCGGCCATTCCAGTAACCAAATTCCATTCTGGCTTACCTTGGAACGGATAAATTTGCGTGGTGTTGCGGAATAGATTCGGCTGCCACTGGTTCGCATCGCCACCGACGAAGCCATAAAAGTACTCGAAGCCCATGCCGGTCGGCCATTGCTTGAACGGACCAACCTGGCTGGCTTCGAAGGCAGGGGTGTTGTGATCCTTGCCGAACCATGAGGTGGCGTAACCATGATCAAGCAGAATGCGCCCGATGGTGGCTCTGTCCGCGGCGATGATGCTGTTATAGCCGGGGAAACCCGTGGACTGCTCGGAGATCACGCCAAAACCGGCCGAGTGATGGTTGCGTCCGGTGATCAGCGCGGCCCGCGTCGGCGAGCACAGCGCGGTAGAGTGAATGTTGTTATAGCGCAGACCGTTATTCGCGATGCGATCCATCGTAAGCGTCGGGATGACGCCACCGAAGGTGCTCGGTACGCCAAATCCGGCATCATCCGTGATGATAAGTAGGACATTGGGCGCCTGTTTGGGCGGCACGATGCGCGGCGCCCACCACGGTTTCGATTGCAAGGCATCGTCTTTAATCACGCCGCCAAATTGCGGATCGGGAGCCGGTAGCTGGCTACCCTCTATCGTGGTGGTGGCGTTGGGCGAACCCGGTGTGCCGGTCGTTTGTAATTGGCTCGGTTGTTTATGGTCTTTTTTGGTGATTGTTTTGTCGGCTTTGCTTTGGGGGTTTTCCGCAAGCGCCTGGGGTGTAACGAATGCGAATGTCAGCACCGACAAAACAATCAGCACAGAATTAAGTCGTTTTTGTTTCAAGATTTTTTTCCTTATGATGGGTTGCTTTGTGGCTTTGTTCGGTGAACGCCTCGGGATTGGTGCTCCAGCAGCACGTCGAACCGCGTGACTACTTGCAAGCTCCGTTTCGCCAGCGTTCCCCAAAGGTTTGGACCGGCGATTGAATTCAAGCCGTTTGCCGGTACCCACGGAATGATCCGGAGGAATGGTTACCAAACCCGAAATCCGACCGACCCTTTTGCGTAGGCTCATTCATAGGTCGTCGTCGCCGGTACGACGCGGAAGACCCGGTAGATCACGACGGTGTAGATTACTATTATGGGGAGCGCGAAAAGGCCTGCCCCCCAGAACATGAACCGAAGTGAAGACTCTGGAGAAGCCGCCGCGGCCACCGTGACTGAACCAGGAATTATCCAAGGCCAGAACACCGCGACGTAGAACAAGAAAGCGCACACAAATGACAGCATCGCTAGAAAGAACGGGTATCTGCTCCGCTTATCAACGCGTAGGGCGTTAATGAGAGACACGATGACGACCGCCCAAAGGACGGGAAGCGCGAAAGCCCAAGGTCGATTTAGCAGCCTAGTCCAGGCATCCGGCTGCAGCCAAAAGGTCAGCACGGCCGCGACACCAAGGATAAGCGCCATTCCGACGGCCAACAGCCGACCCCAGGCCAACGCCCAGCCTCGCAGCATGTCCTGGCCCCGTGCGACTAGGGCGCACGCTCCAAGGAGTGCGTAGCCAGCCATTAGGCCGATGCCGCAAAGAATGGGGAAAGGCTTAAGCCAATCGAGGGATCCACCGGCGAAATGGCGGTCCACCACGGGAATCCCTTCGATCATTGCGCCGAGTGCGGCACCTTGCACGAAGGACACCACGCCTGACCCGGCCCAAAAACCGACATTCCAGTAACGACGCATCTCCGCCCCGGCACTGTGGCGGAACTCGAAAGCCACGCCACGGAAGATGAGGCCGAACAACATCAGCATCACCGGGATATATAGTGCTGAAAGGAGGACGGCGTAGATCTGGGAAAACGCGCCGAAAAGAATCGTCCCGATGAGGATCAGCCAAGTCTCGTTGCCGTCCCACGTAGGCCCGATGGCCGCCATCATAGCGTCGCGATCTTTGTCTCTCCCCGCCAAGCCGAACAGCATTCCGACACCGAGATCGAAACCGTCCAGCACTCCGTAGACAAGGATAGCGAACACGAGAACGGTCGCCCAAAATAGTATGAGGGTATTGTAGTCCATGGTGTCACTCCTTGGTCGGAACGGTTGCGGCAGCAAGCGACATCGGACGCTTCGCGGTGGCGCCGTCGGGCGCGAAGAAATCGCGTGGACCCTCTCGCAATAGGCGGAAAATATAGCCGAGTCCGAATGAGTAGACGATGCCATAGACCAAGACGTATGCCAGAAGCGACAGTGCAACCTCCCATGTGACGAGCGAGGGGGTGACGGCTTCCGAAGTGCGCAAAACACCATAAATCGCCCATGGCTGCCGACCGACTTCAGCCACGAACCAGCCTGCAAGCACCGCGAGGAAACCTGCTGGAAAGCATGTCAGCCCGAGGATATGAAACCAGCGCGACCGCTCAAGCGCACCTCTCCACATCAGCGCGACGCCAGCCCACGATATTCCCAGCAAAACGAACCCCATCCCGACCATGATGCGGAAGCTGAAAAAAGGGATCAGCACCGGCGGACGATCCTCGGGAGGGAAGGTATCCAAGCCCACCTCGCGCGAGTTCCAGTCGCCGCTCGCAATGAAGCTGCCGAGCCGGGGAACCTCAATCGAATAGAGATTTCGGCCGGCCTCCGGGTCGGGCAGGGCAATGAGAACCTCTTTGGCCGGCTGTTCCGTCTTAAATCGCGCTTCGATCACGGCAAACTTCGCCGGCTGGAACTTATGCACGATATCCCCGGCCAGATGACCGGCGAACATCTGAACCGGGATCAGCGCCGCCATCAGTCCGAGCGCCCAGCGCAGCGAGACGAGCGCCTCGTCGCGGTGCCTGCCGCGCAGCAGCCACCACGATGCCGTCGCCACCACGCTCATGCTCGTGGTGAGGAAGCAGGAGAGTACCATGTGCGTCCAGCGCACCAATTGAACCCGGCCTAGAACGATCTCCTGCCAATTATCCGGCACGATGCGTCCATCAACCAGCTTGTGGCCCACCGGGACTTGCATCCAACTGTTGTTGGCGAGTATCCAGAAGGACGAGAACAGCGTCCCGATTGACACGCAAATGCATGCGATCAGATAGAACCGGGGCGAGACCCGATTCCGCCCGAACAGCACGACGCTCAGGAAGGTTCCCTCCATCATGAAGGCGGTGAACGTCTCGTAGCCAAGAAGAGGCCCCTGAATCGAACCGGACCGCTCGGCAAGGCCCGCCCAGTTGGTCCCGAACTGAAAGGCCATGACGATTCCGGTCACAACGCCGATTCCGAACGCGATCGAGAAGACACGGAGCCAGAAGTCGAAGACGCGACGATAGACGGGCTTGCCGGTTACGAAACTAGCCGCTTCGATAGTCGCGAGCCACGCCGCAAGTCCGACCGTGAACGCGGGAAAAATGATGTGAAAGGATATGACAAACGCAAACTGAATGCGCGACAGCAGGGTTGGGTCAAATTCAGGCATCGTGAACCTCAGACGTTATCTATTTGATGTTATTAATCATCCGCGTTTGTGCGCGATGCGATCTCATTCGGGCAGCTTGGCTCATTCCCCGCTCTGTCAACAGGAATGCACCCCAAAGCAGCCTTGCGTCACCCTGCCGCATCACGGACCCGCTCGCAGGACGCGCACCGGCACGGATTTGTAAGCCGGAATTCCAGATTGCTTATCGCCCCACTCGAGCGGAATGAGCACGTTGGCTTCCGGGTAATAGGAAGCCACGGAACCCCGCGAGATGTCGTGCTCGACCGCCGTCAGGCCGTTCAGGCGCGATGCCGTTGCGTCCAAGATAGCTGTCTCCAGGTCCACCAGGTCGCCGTGCCCGATGCCGAGTTCGGCCATGTCGTTCTTGTTCATGAAGACCACGTCGCGCCGACCGAACACGCTCCTGTAGCGGTCGTCCAGGTTATAAATGGTTGTGTTGTATTGGCTGTGGCTCCGGATCGTCGAAAGCCGCAGGCTGCCCGGCTTGCCCTGGCTGTCCTCCGAAAGGCCATCGAAAACCATGAACTGCGCGCGCCCGGACGGCGTGTTCCATATCCGCTCAGTTGGCGGAAGCGGTAGCCGGAAGCCGCCAGGAACCCGGATTCGGGTGTTGAAGTCGCCGAAATCCGTGAACACTGAGGCGATGGCATCGCGGATCCGGTCGTAATCGGCAATCAATTCGTCCCAGGGAACGCGGCTTTTCGGCAGCGTTGCCTTGGCGATGCCGGCAACGATGGCGGCCTCGGACCGCAGATCCGGGGATGCCGGTTCCAGCCGTCCCAGTGAAGAGTGCACCATCGACATGGAGTCTTCGACGGTAATGAACTGGTGGCCCGTCGCCTGAACATCCCGCTCGGTCCGGCCGAGGCAGGGCAGGACGTAGGATGTCTTGCCGGCGAGCAGATGCGAGCGGTTGGGCTTGGTGCCAATAAATACGGTGAGGTCAAGCCGCCGCATCGCCGGAAAACACTGGCCCGGATCCGGCATCGCGACCGCGAAACTGCCGCCGAGGCCGATCAGCGCCTTCGACCGGCCGTCGATGATGGCGCGCATCGCGGCGACCGCGTCATGCCCCTGCGCGGCGGATGGCCGGAAGCCGAAGGTGCGCTCGATGCCGTCCAGGAGCGCCGGATAAGGCTTCTCGGTGATGCCGACGGTGCGGTTGCCCTGCACGTTCGAATGACCGCGCAACGGGCAGATGCCCGCACCGGGCTTGCCGAAATTGCCTCGCATCAGCAGAAGATTAACGACCTGATGGATGTTCGCCGTGCCGGTGTTGTGCTGGGTGAAGCCCAACCCATAAACGACGATCGTCGCGTTGGACCGCGCATACAACTCGGCGACCGATTCCAGCTCGTCTCGGCCGAGCCCCGAGTCTCTTTCGATGTCGGGCCAGGATGTCGCACGCAGATCATCGGCGACGGCGTCGAACCCCTGTGTGTGCTGCTGAATGAAGTCGTGATCTAATGCTTCGGTGGCACCCGCGTCGTAAAATTCGATCAGCGCCTTCATGATTCCTTTCAAGGCCGCGACATCGCCGCCGGCTCTCACTTGCAGGTAATTGGATGCGATTCGGCGGGAGCCGCCGGTCATCATTTCAATGGTGTCCTGCGGATCGGTGAACCGTTCCAGCCCACGCTCGCGCAGCGGATTGAGGACGACGATCGGCACGCCGCGCCCCGAGGCTTCCCACAGGGTACCCATCATTCGCGGATGGTTGGTGGCCGGATTGTGGCCAATCGAGATGATGAGTTCGCAGCGGTCGAAGTCGTCCAGGGACACGGTTCCCTTGCCGATGCCAATCGACTGCGGCAGCCCGACGCTCGTCGGCTCCTGGCACATGTTCGAGCAGTCAGGAAAGTTGCCGGAACCATATTCCCTCACGAAGATTTGGTACAGGAACGATGCCTCATTCGAGGCGCGCCCGGAGGTGTAGAACTCCACCGCATTTGGATCGGGCAGACGGCGCAGCGCGTCGCCGATACCGGCGAACGCCTCGTCCCAAGGAACCTGCCGGTATGTGTCGGTCGCCGCATCGTATTTCAGCGGGTGGGTCAGACGCCCCACGTCCTCCAGGGCATAGTCGCTCCAGCCGAGAAGCTCCGTCACCGTATGCGCTGCGAAGAAGTCCGGCGTCGCCCGTCTCGTCGTGGTCTCCCAAGTCACCGCCTTCGCGCCGTTCTCGCAGAATTGAAAAGTCGAGGAAGGGGAGCGGTCGCCCCACGCGCAGCCCGGACAGTCGAAGCCGGTCGGCTTGTTCGTTTCCAGCAGCGAGGCCACCACTTCTGGCGTGTCCATTTGGTCCCGGATCGCACGTGCCGTGGCGAGCAAGGCATCCCACCCTCCCGCAGCGTGATCGTAGGGACGGATGCCGGGAACATCAGGTTTCGACGATGCATGATCGGACATGGTTCTATACCCTTTTTTTGATTGATAAAAATAAGCTTCATGCTGCCGGAAAAAGCTTGGAATGACCCTTGGCAAGCGTCAGTTAGGTGTATAAAAGGCATCCGCGTCGTTTGCCAAGCGAACCGCTTCCAACTTCGCGAACAACCGACCCTGGATGGCATTCGCCAGCATGACCACATCGGAGACCGCCCGCCAAACCGAGTCGTCCATGTTGCAGCCTGTGTATAGCGGTGCGAGTTTATCTATCACCCCGGCACCTCATTGCAGAACAGTAGGTAGGTCCGCTACTACTTTGGTTAAATAACCTAAGCTTATTGGTGAAATTGCTCGGTTAGGTTTAGACTTTGTCCGTATACTTTGCTTTAACTAAAGCAGAGCCGCCTCTTGTCGCTTCAAGCTTACCATTGTGTACAAGTACGGTATATTTACCTTTAGTTAACTTTTTTTGCTTATTTCGTAGTTTGCTGCCTTGTTATTGAGAAAATCGTATGAATCTTGGATCGACAGTTTTTCTAGTGGATGACGAGCCTGGCATGTTGAAAGCACTCGGGCGGCTTTTGCTTGCCGAAGGGTTTGCCGTGCAGGCTTATCCGAGCGCTGAAGAATTCCTAAAGGCGCATCAAGCTACCGATGCGGGCTGCCTCGTCCTTGATGTGGCGATGCCAGGGATTGATGGACTGGAACTACAGCAGCGCCTCACGCTCAACGGGTCGAGGATGTCCATTATATTCCTCACCGGGCACGGGGACATCCCTATGAGTGTGCGGGCCATCAAGGCCGGGGCAGTCGACTTCCTGACCAAGCCGGTGAATGACGCCCAATTGTTGACGGCTATTCGATCCGCCTTGAGCAAGGCCGAAGTGCAGAATAAAATGGTTCCAGGGACAGCGGTACTGCGCGAGCGACTGGATCAGTTGACCCGGCGCGAGCGTCAGGTGCTCGACCATGTCATTGCCGGCAAGACAAACAAGCGGATCGCCAATGAACTATTCACTGGAGAACAAAACATCAAAGTGCATCGTAGGCGGGTCATGGATAAGATGCGCGCCGGGTCATTGGCCGAACTGGTGCGTATGGCTGAACGGCTTGACCTGCCACCTGCCTATTGACTGGGCGAACCGCACCTATGGATCATTTTGCAAGCAATCGAAGCGCACGAGGACTGTTCGGCATTCAATGCATCATCATATGAACTGGGTAACCATCATTTGGTCGATGGGCGCAGGCGCGTCCTTGACCTTGGCTTTCGTGCATCTGCTCTTCTGGCTTCGGCAACGGCAGGCTTGGGCCAGCCTTCTGTTCACGCTCTTGGCGACCAGCGCGGCGGGTTTGGCTTGGTGCGAATGGTCGATGCTGCACGCGGAGACGACCGAGAATTACGGTGTCATGTTGAGTTGGCTGCACAATGTCGGGTGGGTGACCATCCTGTCGCTGGTATGGGTCGTGCGATTATCCCTACGGGCCGGCCTCCCCTGGCTGGTCTGGAGCATCTGTGTGCTGCGAACGCTCGCAATGGGCTTAAACTACGCTTTTACGCCCAACATCTATTTCAAGTCGATCACGGCGTTGCGCCGGATACCGTTTCTCGGGGAAACCGTCGCGGTTCCCGTGGGCGAGTCTAATCCTTGGGTGGCGCTTCCCCAGTTTTGCATGGTCTTGCTAGCCGCTTACACTATCGATGCGAGCGTTAGGGCCTGGCGGCGGGGAGATAGGCGCCTCGCCCTGACGGTGGGCGGCAGCGTTATCATTTTCACCACGCTGATAATAGTGCAAGCTAACCTTATATTGTGGGGACACGTCCAAATGCCGCCTACCATAGGCTTGTTTTCCATGGCCTTAGTATTTGCCATGGGAATCGAACTCAGCCTGGACATGCTACGGACCGCAGAATTGGCCAAAGCACTCCAAGTGACGGAAAGCGAGCTGCGCAATAGTGAGGAACGGTTGATGCTTGCCGCAGCCGCTGCGAATGCAGGCCTATGGAAACTGAATCAACGGACTGGCAAAGTTTTGATGACGCCTAGGATGGAGGCAATCCTCGGGCTGACCCCCAAGCAAGAATTCACATTCCAAGACTGGATCGATATCATCTATCCGGCAGATCAAGAACGCATGCTCGAAGCCAAGCAGGCAATCAACCCCAGGCAGGAATTAATCCTAGAGTACAGGATTGTTCTTCCCGACGGCCAGATCCGGTGGATTCGCTCCCATGTGCGTATGGTGGAGGATTCTGTTGGGCAGTCGAAGAAACTAATGGGAGTGTCCATGGACATTACCGAGCACAAGCTTAAAGAGGACGAGATAACCCGGCAAAGGGTTGAACTGTCTCATATCCAGCGAGTCGCATCCCTGGGTGCGTTGTCAGGTTCGATAGCACACGAAATCAATCAACCCCTGGCCATCATCCTGACCAACGCCCAGGCGGCGCAACGTCTCCTCGCCCAAGATCCGGCTGATTTAGCCGAGGTGCGCGACATCTTGGATGACATCGTCTGCGAAGATCAGCGGGCGGGGGAAGTGATAAGGCGAATGCGCAATTTGCTGAAGCGCGACGAACCAAGCTTTCAGATGGTGCAGTTCAACGACGCAGTTCAAGAGGTGCTGCGGTTGATGCGAAGGGAACTGGTCGACCGCAGGATTGCCGTCAGCCTCCATCTTGAGGAAACGCTACCGCGGATTTTGGGGGATCGTATCTCGCTTGAGCAAGTCATGCTCAACCTCATCAGCAATGCGTGCGATGCCATGGCTGAAAACCAGCCGAAGGACCGCAGGCTCATCATTTCGAGCTGGCGAGAGGGGGCAAAGGTTTGCATGTCGGTAAGCGATAACGGCTGTGGCCTACCCACAGATAAGGCCTTCTGTTTCGATCCTTTTTTTACCACCAAACCCGGTGGTCTCGGCATGGGGTTGCCCATCTGCCTGACGATTGTCGAAGACCACGGCGGACGCCTTTGGGGTGAACCCAATACGGTGCGCGGCGCGGTGTTTCGCATGGAGCTTCCCATGGCTGAAGCGGTTTCCCCCGTCGATGATGCCTCCGCAGTTTCTCAAGAACTGGCTTGACACCCCCTAGGCCTAGGCAATGACCGTCTTGGCATTCCTGAATACCAGCAATTTTTATAAGTGTTTAGGTGGCAGGTAGAGGGCATTCTCGTGCTTGATACCGCGAAGCTCGGGTGAGCCATTCGGAACTGTGCAATGGATTTTGAATTCTTTATTTAGAGTAACAATTTTAGCCGTCAAACGCCAATATTTAACTAAAGTGCAATAGTGCTCAAACCGCTGCCAATTTATATTATGACCGAACAGAAAAATATCCTTGGAACAAAATAATGAAAATAACTGCAACCCCCAATAAAGCCCGCCACCAGGCCTGGCCTGCTTTTGGTGTGGGCTTGATGATGGCCCTGGCGGTGGCTTCTGCACCCTCGGAAGCGGCATCTTCATCTAAGAAAGCCAAGAAAAATCTCCCCCCGCAACCAACGACCCAAGCAGTGCCAACCACTGCGCCGACCCCGCAGCCCACTTTGGCTCCGGTGTCCGAAATCCAAACAGCCCCGCCGGTGATGCCAGTTGTGCGTGACTACAGCTTTGGAGAAGTCGTCTCTCAATCTGTCAGTGGCGATGTTTACTCCAACCCCTCCCGATGGCAGGAACTGGACTTTCGCAATTTATTCACCAAGGGTTGGAACCAACCTTGGGAAAGTCCGCCGACCGGCGGCGGGGGAGCGCGTCGGCAAGGCTGGATCAATGCTTATGACGGTGTTTTCTTCCGGCTCAGTCTCGCAAGCTTCGCCTGGCAGCATGGACTGGCCAATAATAGTGACGGCTACACGGGGACACTAACCAGTTATACGCCGTTGAACCAGCGTATGGAAATTCGCACCGACATCGGGCTGGCCTCGAACCGGGGACCAACCGGTCTCGCTAACGCCCAAACCAATTTCTCCGATTTCACCGTCACACCGCGCATTTTGCTCTCTGAAAGCAAGGAGCAGAGTCAAGTATTCGAAATCTACTTTCGCACACCCACCGGAAACAGCTTTAATGGCAATGGCATCGCGTCCATCAGCCCGACCTATGAATTTTGGACAAACTACTGGAAAGGCTTGGTTGTGCGTGGTGGATTGGGATTCAACATTCCTTATAGCGGCGACATCACCAAGGCGGGCGCACGCTCTACTTTCAACGGCAATTTGGCCATCGGCTATTACCTCACCCCGCACGACGCCGTGCCATTTGGCGATTTTGTGGTTTATGTGACGAACAACTTCACCCAAGCCATCGACACCCGTGGACCGAACAGCACCACGACCTTTACCATGGGTCCAGGTTTCCGGACGCACTTAGGCGACAACTGGTATTTGCTAGGCCAGGCCGATTTTGCAGTGACCAACCCACAGCCTTATGACTACCAGATATCCAGCGGTATCATGAAAGTATATTGAGCGTTAGACACCCCCAATGGCTTGGCTTCAAGCCAGGGTAGCTTCCAGGTAAAACAGCGGGTTCTCCCCAAAACCTGCTGGAATCCAACGCGGATGGACGAAGCCCGCCTGCGCCAGCAAGCTTTCAAATTCGGCGTGGCTGCGCAGCCTCGCCCCAAACATCACCAGCAGGTTCAGGCTGCTGAGATAATCGTTCAGGCCGGCCTGTTCGCTCAGTATGATTTCCAGAATCAGCAGCTTGCTGCCCGTAGGCATGGCCTGGCGGCAGTTGCGCAGGATTTCCACGGCCTGTGCGTCATTCCAGTTCAGCAGCACCCGCGACAGTAGATAAATATCGCCGTTCGTCGGGATGCTGTCCGCCGCGAAGAAACTGCCCACGACCAGATGGCAGCGGTCGGCGACACCGGCGGCTTCTAATACGGGCGGTGCTTGCTGGACGGCGTGTTCCAGATCAAACACGGTGGAGCGCAGCGCGGGGAATTGCTGCAACAACAAGGCACTGAGCGCACCTTTATTGCCGCCTAGGTCAATTACCCGCCCCTCGAAATCGTAGTGCCGGCCCGCCTGCGCCAGCCAAGTGTCGGTGGTCTGCGCCATGTAGCGGTTGAAAAAGGTATTCTGCGCCGGTCGCCGGGCTAGGAAGTCGTAAATATCCATGCCGTGGATTTGGGCGAAGGCCGGGCCGCCGGTTTTCACGCTATGCGCGAGTTCGCCCCAGGCCGTGTAACCGCTCAGCAAATGGTCGATGAACGGGATGAACGAGTCCTCCCGTTCCGGCAATAGGCGCAGGCCTTGGGTGGTGAGCCGGTATGCGCCTTCGCCGTCTTGTTCGACGGCATCAAGGATTTTGGCGATTTCCAGTACCTGCCACAGCGACCTCGCATCGACACTCAAGCGCTCGGCTAGGTCGGCCAGCGAATACGGCTGTTGTTGCAACTGGCCGGGTACGCCCAGCCTGTGAAGTGTGAAAATGGCTTGGCTGAGCCAGTGGCCGCTAAAAGCTTCTTGCAAGGGTGTGGACATAGGGTTTCTCGTGGATGGGCCGCTAATGGCCCGGCAGGGTTTGGTTCAAACAGTGTTGCAGCCAAGCAGCCAGGTGCCGCACATGCGGCGCGGTGTTCATGCTGATGTGGTTACCCGGCAGGGTGTGGATTTCAATGCCGCCTTCTGCCATCGGAATCCACGCCTGCGCCGGGGTGCGGGCATTGAATTCGTCGCGCTCGCGGGCGAGGAAAAAATACAGCTTGCCGGGATAAGGCAGCGGCGTGTAATCCAGCATGGCTTGCATATTGGTCTGGAACAGATCCAAGGTGCGCTTCAGTGCGGTGCGAGCGGCGGGCGTGTCGTCTTGATGGCTCAGCGTCAGGAACCGGCTCAATTGCTGCTCCTCGTTCAATGCCCGCAGATCGTCCAAAGCTAGGTCGACGTTTTCCCCGACTTTCAACAGATAGAACAGGATTTCTACCTTGTCGGCGAGGCGGGCAGGCATGTGGCCGGGGCCGGGAGAGTCGATCAGCCCCAAGAAGCCGACTTCCTCGCCCACTGCCGTCAGTTTTTGCGCCATCGCATAGGCGAGGATTCCGCCAAATGACGAACCGGCCAGATAGTAGGGGCCACGCGGCTGTAGGCTACGCAAGGCTTTGAGGTTGACCTCTGCCATGGCTTCGATGGTGGTCAGCAGCGGGGCTTCGCCTTCGGAGCCTTGGGCACGGATGGCATAGACCGGCAGATCCGGGTTTAGGTGTTGGGCAAGTTCGCGGTAGAAATACACATGCCCACCGACCGGATACAGCAGCACCAAGGGCTGCCGACCGGGAGCGCCGACTTGGATCGGCACCAGTAATTCGGGCAGTTCGGGCCGAATATCCGCGCCTTCGTGGCCGTCCCGGTGGCGCTCGATCAACTGGGCAAGCTTGGCGATGGTGGGTGCTTGCAATAGGCTGTGGGTGTCCAGGTTGAATTTGAACTGCGCGCGTAGCCGTGCCACCACTTGCGTCGCCAGCAGCGAATCCCCTCCCAGCGTAAAAAAATCGGCATCTGCATCGATTTCATGCACCCCCAGGCTTTGTGTCCACAGTGTGGCGATTTGTTGTTGCAGCGGTGACATTTCGGCTGGTGACGGGTGCTGGGCCGCTAACGGAAGAGGCAGCGGGGGATGCGTTTCCTGGCGGCGGATCGCTTGCTGCGGCTGGCTAAATTGTCCCGGCGCATCCAGCCAATGGCGCTTGCGCTCGAATGGATAGCCGGGCAACGGCACCCGGCGGCGGCACTCGGCGGCGTAAAAACCCTGCCAATCCACTTTCGCCCCGCGCAACCAAAGCTGCCCCAAGCTTTGTAGGCATTGTTCGGTTTCTGCCTCGCCGTCGCGGTCGGCGGACAAGCTGTGCAGCATGGTGGCGGTTGTTGGGCAAGACGGGTGCTGTCTGGCCAAGGCGGACAAGGCGCGGCCCGGCCCCACTTCCAGCAGCAGATCCATGCCGTTTTGGAACAAGGCGGCTAGATTGTCGACAAAGCGCACGGTTTGCCTTAAATGCTGAAGCCAATAATCCGGGCTTGTGGCTTCTTCCGGGCGAATCCAACCGCCGGTCAGATTGGACAAATAGGGAATTTGCGGCGGTTCTAAGCGCACTTGGCGCAGTCTGGCGGCAAACGGCACAAGCATAGGCTCCAGCAGATGGGAATGGAAGGCATGGGAAGTGTGCAGCCGGGTACTAGCGATGCCTTGTGCTTGTAGGCTGGCATGCACCCGCGCCATGGCCTCGACCGTCCCGGCCAGCACACAGCGTTCCATGCCGTTGACGACAGCCAAGGAAACTTCGGTGGAACACCAGCCTTGCGCTGCCGCCTCGGACAGTGACACTGCCAGCATCGCACCGGGCGGCAAAGCCTGGACCAACCGGCCGCGCAGCGCAATCAAAGCCAAGCCATCCTCAAGGCTGAACACCCCTGCCAAACAAGCCGCGACATATTCGCCGACGCTATGCCCGAGCAGCGCATCAGGTTGGATGCCCCAGGACATCCACAGTTTGGCGAGCGCGTATTCGACGACGAATAGCGCGGGTTGGGCCAGTGCGGTTTGGCCGATGTCGCTGGTGTTGGCGTACAGCGCCTCGCGGATGTCGCTCCCCAAGTGGGGACGCAATCGCTCTGCGCAATGATCGATGGTTTCCCGGAACACCACTTCTTCGTCATATAGCGTCTGGGCCATGCCCCCATATTGCGCACCCTGGCCGGGCAGCAGGAAGGCGATCCGGGGGGCGGTTTCAGTGGCTATGCCGCTTGGAAATTGTTGCGCCTGGGCCAGTTGTCGGCTTGCGTCTTGGGCATCGGCGCAAACCAGCAGCCGCCGATTGCGGAAAGCTTGGCGGCAGCGGTTCAGGGTATATGCCAAATCGGCTAGATTCTGCAGCGGGTAGCGTTGCAAATGGGCTTGCAGGTTTAGGGTGGCGGCATCCAAGGCGGCGGGCGACTTTGCCGACAACACCAGCAATTGCAACGGGCGACTGGGGCGGGTCTCGTCCGCCAAGGCCGGGGCTTCCTGCATGATGACATGGGCGTTGGTGCCACCGATACCGAAGGAACTGACACCCGCGCAGCGTGGCTTGCCTGCCTCGCTGGGCCAAGGACGCTGTTCGGAGCAGACAAAAAACGGGCTACTGGTAAAGTCGATCTGCGGGTTGGCTTGATTAAAATGCAGACTGGCGGGCAGGGTCTTATGCTTTAGCGCCAGCGCGGTTTTGATTAGGCCAGCGACCCCCGCCGCCGTGTCGGCATGACCGATGTTGGTTTTCACCGACCCGATGGCGCAGTAACCGCTCAGAGCCGTCCCGGTGCGGAAAGCCTGGGTCAACGCGTGGATTTCGATAGGATCGCCCAGTGGCGTGCCGGTGCCGTGGGCCTCGATATAGCTGATGTCTTCGGGGTGGATGCCCGCCCCCGCCTGCGCTTCGAGAATGACGGCCGCCTGTCCGCTGACACTGGGCGCGGTGAAGCCAATCTTGTCGGCACCGTCGTTGTTGATAGCCGAACCCCGGATCACGGCGACTATCGCATCGCCATCTTCCAGTGCCTCCGCCAAGCGCTTCAGCACCACCAGACCGACCCCGCCGCCGACGACAGTGCCTTTGGCCTCGGCATCGAAGGCGCGGCAATGCCCGTCCGGGGACAGGATCATGCCTTCTTGATAGCGGTAGCCCACGCCTTGCGGCAAATCCAGGCTAACTCCGCCGGCCAGTGCGATATCGCATTCAAAATTCAGCAGGCTCTGGCAGGCCATATGCACGGCAACCAGCGACGTGGAACAAGCGGTCTGCACCGTGACCGCAGGGCCTTTCAGGTTCAGCTTGTAAGCCGTGTGGGTGGCGATGAAATCCCTGTCGTTCAGGGTGTGCAGGCGGTAAGCCCCGACCGCCGCCGACAAGGCTTGCCAGCGAGGGTTGAGATGTTGCGCACGGTATTGGCTTTCCCCCGCCCCGGCATAAATGCCGATCAGCGCCGGGCTGGTGGTCGGCGGGTAGCCTGCCTGTTCCAGCGCTTGGTAGGCGCATTCCAAAAACAGGCGTTGCTGCGGATCGGCTATCTCCGCGTCCAGCGGGCTCATGTCAAAGAACGGCGCGTCGAAAGACTCAATGCCCGGTACCACCAAACCGGCTTTGACGTAATCGGGGTGGGCCAACAGTGCCGGATCGACGCCGGCCGCCAGCAACTCTTCGTCACTGAAGCGTTGCACCGCGTCGCGCCCGTTGTTCAACAGTGCCCAAAAAGCCTCCACATCGGCAGCCTGCGGGAACCGGCCCGCCAGTCCGATGATAGCGATGCCGGCAAGACCATGGGGTTCCCGCAAACCCAACTCCTGCGTTCCCGCGCCCAGAGAGGTCGCCATTAGGCCAATCTGGAATTGGGCCGCAAAACCAGCAATCGATCTGACCACAGCGCCGACAATTCTGCCCAGGCCTGCGCTTGCTGTTCCTCGGAAAATTCCAATACCGCCATAAGCTGACCCACCGATTGCCTGCCGTCCGCCGCCTGCAATATCCTATGCCAACCCTCCGACAAGGGATGGCGTCGAGTGGGTTGGTAATTCCACACCAACGCGTGACTGAAGCCGCGCTCGGTATGGCTGACATAGCGGTCTTCCCTTAACAATACAGCCGCTTTCGGCAAACTCACGGCCAGACCGGCCAAGTCTTCGGGTCGCCAAGCCTTTTTGTGGGCTAAATAATCGCCCACCACCAGATAGTCCAGGCCGGATGTCAAATAGCACACCACGGCATCGTCCACGCTATCGACAATGGGTTCGGCGTTGTTATTGAATGAGGTATTCAGCAAAATCGGTATCCCGGTTTTGCGGCCGAAAGCCTCGATTAGCTCCCAGTAGCGTGGATTGGCGGCCTTGCTGACTGTTTGCAGCCGTGCGCTGCCGTCAATATGGGTGATGGCAGGCAATTGCGCGCGCCATTCCGGTTTGACATTCAGGACGAATGACATGAAGGGGAAGTCGGCATTTTCGACAGGCACCTCGAAGAAGTCCCTAACCCGCTCTTGTAGGATTGACGGCGCAAACGGACGGTAGCTTTCGCGCATCTTGATCATGGCATTGATCGTCTCTTTATGCCCCGCAATGCGCGGGTCGGCAATAATGCTGCGGTTGCCCAAAGCCCTAGGGCCGAATTCGGAGCAGCCTTGCACCCAGCCGACCACAGCGCCTTCGGCAATCAAACCGGACACCCTTTCGGACCTATTCGGCATTTTTTCGATATCCAAGAATGTGCGCCAAGACTCCAAAACCGCACTGGCCTCATCGTCATGGACTGGCGTCCCCCAATAGGCGTGGGGGGTGCGGATACTTGACGAATCCGCTTGTAGGCTATGGGCGACATAAGCCGCAGCACCGTAAGCACAGCCGGAATCCCCCGCAAAAGACGGCACAAAAACATCGTCAAACAGACCGGAGCGGAGAATTTTGCCGTTCATGCTGCTGTTTTGGCCTACGCCCCCGCTAATGACCAGACGGTTGTGTCCGGTCGCCTGCCGGAAATGGCGCAAAATATGAACAACAATTGCCTCCACAGATTCTTGCAATGCCGCCGCGATGTCCATGTGGACTTGGGTGAACGGTTCGCCCCGCCTGCGCGGTTGCAACACTCCATGCAGGTCCGCAATGCATTGTGGATGGATGCGGTAATCGCCTTCGGGCAGTAACTCATAGAAGCGCTTAAATGCCCGCCGATAAACCTCCGGGTTGCCGTAAGGTGCCAAGCCCATCACTTTGTATTCGTCAAAATCAGCATAGCCCAAAAAAGCAATGACCTGCAAATAATAATATCCCAATGAATGGGCTATGGGCCATGTCCTGAGTTTCTTGAAGACCTTGCCGTCCACATCGGCCACCATGCCCGAAATATCTTCGCCCTCGCCGTCTATGGAGAGTGCCAGCGCCTTGTCGAACCCCGATAAATAATAAGACGAAGCAGCATGGGCGAGATGATGGTAGACGAATCGGAACACCTCCCGGCTGACCGTAACGCCGAACTCCCGTTCGAGCACGCATTGGTACAAATGCCGGGCATCCTCGAAAAAACTTACTTCCGGCGAGATCAAGCTAAGACTTTTTAATTTGGCGTTTAGAAAATCCTCACTGGAATAAATGGCGATGGCATCCAAATCACCCAGCGTCTTCTGTGCGGTTTCCAAACAAAACCGCACGGCGGACGAGCATAGTTTGTTCGTGTGTTTTATTCGGTTTAGCCTCTCTTCCTCAATGCCGGCAAGCACTTCCGTGTTTTCCAGCAACACCGCAGCCGAGTCATGCCATCCCGTGTCAGGCAAAAGCGGCGCATCAACCAGCGGATATGCTCCGCCTGTCATACCTAAAATTAGCATTCGTCACCCTACAGCGTTTTTAATATCACACATTTATTGTTACCGCATTTTTCAACACCAAACAGTATCGAGCTTGACGCGCACCGTAGCCCACCATTGCCTGCTCACCTCCTGCGCTGGAGGGCTGAACCCTGGTGAGCGCGGCGCTGTTCGGCGCGGGATTGCGCAGCCTGCCTATCCATTGCGGGTTCCGCGGATGCCGGCTGCCCCTGTTGTCGCAGATGCCCGGCCAGCGCCCGGATAGTCGGGTAGCCAAACAAATCGATGACTTTCAATGCCGGGTAATCCGGCTGCAAGTGATTGTGTACCTGCATCAGCAGCAAGGAATGGCCGCCAAGACCGAAGAAGTTATCATTCATGCCCACGCTGTCCCGTTTTAGCACCTGTTGCCAAATTTCGGCAAGATGCTGTTCGGTGGTATCGCAAGGGGGTTCGTAACGTGTGCTGGCAACATCGGGTTTGGGCAAGGCTTTGCGGTCAATTTTGCCATTCGGGGTCAAGGGCAGGCTTTCCAACACTTGGATATGGGCAGGCACCATATATCCGGGCAGGCGGTCCTTTAGGAAAGCAGTCAGTGAGCGGTGACTGGTGGCTATAGAAGAGGGGGAGGGCTGGACATCTCGCTCAGTCGGTTTTTCACCAACCACTGAACACTGCTCAGTGACCACTGATGACGGGTCACTCAGCACGACATAAGCCACCAAGCGGGGGTTGCCGTCGCCTTCATAAAGCACTGCCACGGCCTCGCGCACCGCCTCATGTGCCGCCAGTACAGCTTCGATCTCGCCCAACTCGATGCGGAAGCCGCGCAGTTTCACTTGCTGGTCGATGCGGCCCATGAATTCCAAGTTTCCGTCCGTGCGCCAGCGGGCCAGATCGCCGGTCTTGTAAACCCGCTCGACCCGCCCGAACAGTTCAAGCTCGATGAATTTCTCGGCATTCAGATCCTGCCGGTTCCAATAGCCCCGCGCCAGCCCAACCCCGGCTACGCACAACTCACCCGGCACACCGGGCGGCAACGGCTGGCAGTGTCCGTTCAAAATGTAGATGTGGGAATTGGCAATGGGCCGACCGATCAGAGTCGGGCTGCCGTCTGCCTGACATTCAAACAGGCTGGCGCAAACCGTGGTTTCGGTCGGGCCATAGGCGTTGATGAAGCGCCGGCCCCGCCCCCATTGGGCGGCCAGCGCCGGGGGGCAGGCTTCGCCGGCCACGATCAAGGTGCCAAGCGCAGGCAGATCGCCCGTCGGCAGCGCGGCTAAAGCCGAAGGCGGCAGGGTGACATGCGTGATGGCCTGATCTTTCAGCAATGCAAACAACTCGGTTTGAATCTGCCGCAGCGGTGCCAGATGCAGGGCGGCCCCGCTGACGAGCGCCACCAGCACTTCCGCGGTGGCCGCGTCAAAGCTCAAGGAGGCAAACTGCAAGACGCGGCTGCCCGGGCCGGTACGAAAAAATTCCCGCTGGGAACGTGCCAGATTGACCGCGCCCCGGTGTTCCAACATCACGCCTTTGGGTCTTCCAGTGGAGCCTGAGGTGTAAATCAGATAAGCCAAATCGCCGGCTTGGCTTTGCCGGTGCGGATTGGCAGAGGATTGGCCGGCCGACTGCCATTGGTCTAGACACAGCAGTGTGCATGCCGGTTCCAACCCCCCCAGCGGCAGGCGGGTTTGCAGATTGCTCTGGGTCAACAGCAGTGGCGTGGCACTGTCGGCCAGCATCCAACGGATGCGTTCCGCCGGATAATCCGGGTCGATGGGCAGATAAGCCCCGCCCGCCTTCAATATCGCTAGCAGACCGACAACCATGGACGGCGAGCGTTCCAGGCAGATGCCCACCAGCGGATTGCCGCACAGTAGGGTTTGCCCGTCCGTGCCGGTCAACTGGATCAGATAGTTTGCCAAGCGGTTGGCTTGTGCGTTAAGTTCGCGGTAACTCAGCGACTGCCCTGCAAACACCAAGGCGATGTTGTCCGGGGCCTGCTCCACTTGAAGCTCTAGCAAACTGGTCACGGTCTGCTCGCCGCCGTACTCTAGGCCCGTGTCGTTCCAGGCGTGTAGCTGTTGAATGTCGAGCGGGGTCAGCATTGGGAGCCGGTCGATGGCTCTATCGGGGTTGTCGGTGACGGCATTCAACAACTGCGCAAAATGCGCCGCCATGCGGACGATGGTGGTTTCGCTGAACAGGCCGGTGGCATATTCCCAATGGCAGACAAGTTGACCGTCGCGCTCCTCAATGTTCAAGGTTAGGTCGAATTTGGCGACAGGAAACTCAAGAGGCAATTCGGCCAGCCGGACCGCTGGCAATTCGAACTGAGCAGCTTGGACGTTTTGCAGCGCGAACATCACCTGGAACAGCGGGGTGTGGCTAAGGCTGCGGACCGGTTGCAGTTGCTCTACCAAGGTTTCAAACGGAATATCTTGATGGGCGTAGGCATCCAGGCAAGTCTTACGCATAGCTTGCAACAATTGGCTGAAGGTCTCCCCCGGCTGCAAGCGGCTGCGCAACACCAGCGTGTTGACGAAAAAGCCGACCAGTTCTTCAGTGTGGCTGTGGGTGCGGTTGGCGATGGGCGAGCCGATACACAAATCATCCTGGCGGCTGTAGCGGGCTAGCAGCACCGTGAACGCCGCCAGCAGAGTCATGAACAAGCTGCTGCCCTGCCCCCGACCCAAGGCGTGGACGGCTCGGGTCAGATCGCCGTCCAATGCCCGCCGATATTGGCTACCGTGAAAGGCTTGCCGGGCCGGGCGCGGAAAGTCGGTAGGCAATTCCAGCAAGCCGGGTGCGCCGGACAGTTGTTGCCGCCAATAATCCACTTGGCGTTGCAATATCCCACCTTGCAGCCATTCCCGCTGCCAAGCGGCATAGTCTGAGTATTGCACGGGCAAGTCCGGCACGGCTGGTGGCTGGCCCAAGCAAAACGCTTGGTAAGCCTGCTGAAATTCGCGCATCAATACGCCCAACGACCAGCCGTCGCTGATGCTGTGGTGCATGTTCAACAACAAGGCATGGCGGTTTTCCGCGAGAAGGAACAAGTCGGCGCGAAACAACGGCCCGGCGGCCAGATCGAAAATCCATAGCGCATAGGCATGTATTTCAGCTTGTTGCCGTTCAGCCGACAGCGACGACAAATCGCAGACGGCGCAGGCAAAGCCTTCGGAGGGCAACAGGGCCAGCCAGGGTTCGCCACCCTGGTCGGGAAAGCGGCTGCGCAGGCTGTGATGGCGCTCGACCAGCCAGCGCAAAGCCGCTTGCAGGGCGTTCAAATCCAGCGGGCCGTCCCATTGCAAAGCCACCGGGATGTTGTAGGTGGCGGACGGACCTTCAAAACGGTCGATGAACCATAGCCTTTGCTGGGCGAAAGACAGGCGCGACGTGGTGTCGGCAAGTTGCGGCAGGATTGGCGGCAAGCGGAAGCAGGCGCCGGATTCCTCAATGTGGACGGCCAAATCCTCCAGCAGCGGATGCTCGAAAATCGCACGGATAGGCAATTCCACTTGGAAGCTGTCGCGGATGCGCGAGGTCAGTTGCGCGGCAAGCAGCGAATGCCCGCCAAGTGCGAAGAAATCGTCCTGCCGACCGACGCGCTCTTTCTGCAACAGCAAGGCCCACAGTCCGGCCAAGATTTTCTCGCGGGACGTGGCCGGTGCCATGTACATGACAGTACTTTCGGCTGCGGGCACGGGCAATGCGTTGCGGTCGGTCTTGCCGTTGGGGGTCAACGGCAGCATGTCCAGCAGCACGATGGCGGATGGCTGCATATAATCGGGCAACTCGGTTTTCAGCGCCAGCTTGAGGCTGTCCACCCGCACACCCGGCTCGCCGGTGACATAGGCCAGCAGGCGCGAATTACCGTCCTTGTTGGCCAATATTGCCACGGCCTCCCGCACACCCGGCTGCTTGGCCAGCACACTTTCAATTTCGCCCAACTCGATGCGGAAGCCGCGCAGTTTGACTTGATGGTCGATACGGCCCAGATACTCCAGCCGGCCATCCGGCAGCCAACGCGCCAGATCGCCGGTGCGGTAGACCCGCTCGCACCGCTCTGACAACTCCACGTTGACGAAGCGCTCCAACGTCAGATCGGGACGGTGTAGATAGCCCCGCGCCAACCCATCACCGGCTATGCACAATTCGCCGGGAATGCCGGGAGGCAATAACTGAAGCTGTCGACTTAAAATGTAGATTTGCGTATTGGTGATAGGCTTGCCGATGGCAGGTGGCTTGTCCAGAAATTCGGCTTCGATCAGGCCAGCAGTTGACCAGACCGTCGTTTCGGTGGGGCCGTAGACATTCCAAAGCTGGCGGCTGTTTTGCGCCAGATAGCGGGCCAGTTCCAGCGGCATGGCTTCGCCGCCGCACAGCACCGTCAACGGCGTGGTCTGCCGCCACTGGCTATATTGCAGCAGCTTCCAGGTCGCCGGGGTGGCTTGCATGACGCTAATCGGATGGCTGTCCAGATACGCCTTCAGCAACCGGCCATCAGCGACGGTGTCCTGGCGCGCCAGATGGATGCAGCCCCCGGCCAGCAACGGCAGGAAAAGCTCTAAACCGGCGATGTCGAATGACAAGGTGGTCACGGCCAGCAGCGCATCGGTAGCCTTGAAGCCAATGCGTTGGCGCATGTCTAGCAGGAAATTCAGTAAGGCACGGTGTTCGACCATCACGCCCTTGGGCTTGCCGGTGGAGCCGGAGGTGTAAATCACATACGCCAAAGCGTCCGGCTTGGCTTGCGGGATTGGATTGCCGTCGGGATATTGCGCCAGCGTCGCCTCCAGCTTGTCGAGGCACAAGGCCCATCTGCGGCCGGAACTCGATGGCGGGATGCCGCGTTGCCAGCAGAGGCTCTGCGTCAACACCAAAGGCGCGGCACTGTGTTCCAGCATGTAGCGGATGCGTTCCGCCGGATAATCCGGGTCTAGCGGCAGATATGCCGCACCGGCTTTCAATATAGCCAACAGGCCGACAAGCATGTCAGGGCAACGCTCCACACAAACCCCGACTAGCGTGTCCGCCGCCATCAAAGGCTCGCCGGATTCGGTTTTAAGGCCCAGTAGGTAATGCGCCAGCCGGTTGGCTTGCTGGTTGATCTGGCGGTAAGTCCACGCCTCGCCATCGAACACCAGTGCCACCGCCCCTGGGCTTTGCCTCGCTTGCTCCTCGAACAGGCCGACCAAGGTTTGCTGGCGAGGGTAATCTTGGCGCGTGTCATTCCAAGCGTCTAGCTGGCGGATGTCGCGGTCGGACAGCAAGGCCAGCCGCCCGACCGCTTGCTGCGGATTGGCGACGATAGCCTCAAGCAAAGCACTGAAATGCCCGCTAAGGCGCTCGATGCTGTCCCGCTCTAACAAATCCGTGTTGTACAGGAACAAGCCACGCAACGGCCCGTCGCCGGTGACAGCCAGCGACAGGTCGAACTGGCCTTCCATCTGCGGGATGTCCACCAATTCTGCCCGCACTCCGTCGGCGGCGAAGCTGTCTTGCATTAGCGATTCGTTCTCATAAGAAAAGCCCGCCTGCACCAAGGGCGCGTAACTGCGATCGCGCCGGGCTTGCAGTGTCTGCACCAGCCGCGCAAACGGATAGGGCTGGTGAAATAGGCCGGTGAACACGGCATGCGTGGTCCTCGCCAGCAACTGGCTGAAACCCAAGTCCCCATCTTCGGGAAAGTGGGCCGTCACCACCATCATATTGACCAGATAACCCACTAGGCCGGCGAATTGTTTTTCGTTGCGTGGCATCGAGGTCGGCACCCCGATCCAAATATTGGGCTGGGCCGTGTAGCGGTGCAGCAACACTTGGTAGGCCGTCAACAGGACATTGAACAGCCGGGTGTTGTGCTGCCGCGCTAGGGTTTTCAAATGTTCGGTCAATTCAGCCGACAGCCGGAAAGGCACGGACGCACCGGCATAGGTTTGCAGCGGGGGGCGCGGGTGGTCGGTCGGCAATTGCAGCACAGGGACACCGTCGCCCAATTGCTTGGCCCAGTACGCCGCCATGCGCTCGCCCTTGCGGCCTGCCAGCAAGGCGTTTTCCCAAGCCACGAAGTCGGCAGGGTCTGCCGCCGGAGGCAACTCGGGCGGCTGTCCTTGCAGGAAGGCGGCATAGCCCAGCAGCAGTTCCTCGCCCAAGATCGACAAAGACCCGGCATCGCCGACGATATGGTGAAAATCCAGCAGCAACAGGCTGGATGCGTCCGCCGTCTCGAACAAGGTGGCGCGGAAGGCGCTGTGTTTGAGATCGAAGGGCTGGCGGGCGGCTAGTCGCACCCGCTCCAGCAACTCGCTTTCCGGTAAGGAACCAAGGTCGTCGGTCCGCAACAGATCGGCTGGCTCGGCCAGCACCTGCTTCGGAATGCCGTCGCATTCGACGAAAACCGTCCGCAAAGCGGGATGCCGCTCCCGCAGAAAATCCAAGGCCCGCCGCAAGATGTCGCGGTCCAAGCGTTGCTGGAAACGCAACGGCAGGGCGAGGTTATAGGCCGCGCTGTGCGGGTCTTCCTGATACACCAGCCACAGTGCTTGCTGGCCTTGGGACAGAAGGGTTCCGTTGTTCATGCGCTTGTCTTGCTTGGGCTCGATAGCCTGTCCAGCCTGGGTGGTTTAATCATGTGGGCCGTTTTGCCAGAGCCAGATAGCCTAAGTATCCCAATAGCCGTCCGGAAATCAGGCTGGGCATCAGCGCGAGTTCTTTCCAGCGCCGATGCCTCACGCAAGCCGGCACATAGGTAAACGGCTCGACCAAGGCTTTCCACAGCGCGGTAACGGCCGGAAACCGGCGCTTGCCCATCAAATAGCCATAGCCCCGCCCGTACTGGTATTCCCGCCGGACAAGCTGCCGAAGACTGTAAATCCGCATCGGCGTGGGATGGCGGATGACGATGGCCGGATCGAAATAGAAACTCGCCCCCCCGTCCATGCAGCGCAGGAAAAAATCGGTATCTTCGCCGCAACCCCAGGGTGTGCCAGGGCCGATGGTTTCGTCGAAGCGGCAGCCCTGAATTCGCTCGGCCCTCAGGAAAAAAGCCGCGGTCATGCCCACTACCCAGGCGTTTTTCGGGGTGATTTCGGCGGCGGGTTGCGGCATGTAAAACAACATGGCCTCCTCTTCCCGTTCCAAATCCATCACATTACCCACCACGCCGTCCCGTTCGGGATGTTCCGCCAGGAATCCGGCGGCCCGGCTCAAGGTATCCGGCTCGTAGGCGCAATCGTCATCGGGGAACCCCACCAAATCCCCTTGCACATGGGTCAGACCGAGGTTGCGGGCGCGGGCCAGCAAGGGCTGGTCTTGGCGCAGATGCAGGATCGGGAAATTCTGGCGGTATTGTTCGACCATGCCGTCTAGACATCCGTCCTGGTTCTGGTCAATGATAATCAATTCAAAGCCGCCTTGGTAATCCTGTTGGCTTAAGGAATGCAGGAAACGTTCGGTTTCCTTGACGCGGTGGACCGTGGCCAATATCAGGGAGAAGCGCAGCTTATTCATAATCAGAATTCTCTTTTTGCTGAAGTTTTTGCTGGATAACCGCTTCCAACGCAGGCAGGGAATTAAAGTTCTCCGTGACTATATCGCCGCTGCCGAATTTAACCCCGTATTGCTTTTCGATATGGGATACCAAGCCGACCAGCATGAAAGAATCCAGAATGCCGCTGTCAATTAAATTGGAGCTTTTGTCAAACCCATCCGGTACCCTGCCCATCAAGTAGCGTTTGATGATCAGTTGATAAAGCTCGTCTTGTATGCTCATGCGTTCATGTTTCCTAGGGCTTGCAGTTGGGATGCATTGCGAATTAATTTTCCGCTTGCCGTTCTCAGTAAGCGGTCAACAAAGGTGATCTGTGCCGGTATCTTGTGTTCGGCCAAATGCTCGGCACAAAAAGCCGTGATGTCCTTTGGGGACGGCAATTCATCTATTCCTGGGGTTTTCACGACATGGGCATGGGGAATCTCGCCCAAGCGTTCATCGGGGTAGCGAAACACACAGGCCTCCTGGATGGCGGGGTGGGATTCCAGCACGGCTTCCACCGTTTGCGGAAAAAATTTCATGCCGCCCACGCTAATGACTTCTTTTGATCGACCACGAATATGGAGATAGGCCTCTTCATCAATCTCGCCTAGATCGCCAGTGGCAAACCAGCCCCCGTTCTTTTGCAGAATATCGTGGCGTTCTTGCCAAGGCTCGTAATAAGCATCGATCAGGCCCTTGCCGCGCAACTGGATTTCGCCCAAACCGGCAGCTTGGTCGATAGTGTGCAGGCGGGCTTCATAGGCGGGCAGCAGCTTGCCCACAGACCCGCGTTTCTCGCGGGGCTTGTCCAGGTTCATGCAGGGCAGGCCCACCTCGATGATGCCGTAGGTTTCATTCAAGGGTATTTGGAAGCGCTGGTAAAACGCCTCGGCCACGGCGGGGTCGAGTGCGGCGGTGGTGACAATGGCCAGACGCAAATCAGGCAATGCTTGGCTACCCTGGTCTTGCGCCATCAAGTTGTAATGCAGCGGTGCCGCATAGGTCAGGGTCGCCTTGTGCTTCGCGGCGAGTTGGATGATGGTGGAGCCGAAGGCATTCGGGGCGAGCAGTATCGTGCATCCATAAGTCAGGTAGGCAACTATCGACACGGTAAAATGGTAGGCCATGGATAATAACCAGACGATCCTGTCGCTAGAATCGAGGTGCAAGCCATCGTTGGCGGCTTGGATGCGTTCGTAAACCGTTTCGTGCGACAGCACTACCCCTTTGGATGTCCCCGTCGTGCCCGATGTGAAGCGCACAAAAGCGGGATTGAGCCGGGTGAAGCCAGCGGGTTTCTCTAGGTATTTTATACAGCGGGCAAAGGCTGTTTGTTCTGAAATAATAATATCTTCGCCAGTTTGCACCGCTGCGACATCGGCGATGATATTGGTTTTGGAAAGCAGCGCGTCAATGGCAATATGCTGGAAAATCTGCCGCTTTTCCTGCGGGTTCAATTCCACCGGAATAGGCGTGACGCAAGCGCCACAACCCCATATCGCATAAACCAGGCCGATGTATTCCGGGCTGTTGGGATAGTGCAAGCCGATGCAATCGCCCGGCTTGACACCCTGCGCTTTAAGTTTCCCGATCAGCCCATCGACTAATAATTTAAAATCGCCATAGGTATATTCATCCCTAGCTGTGATAATCAACGGATGGCCGGGTTGCTGCACGGCGGTTGCTAAAAACAGGTCGAGTAGGTTCATGCTCAGTTATTTTGTCTGATGATTGCTTTGCCCAAGGCGTCACCCATTGCCCAACAGGTGCCAACCACACGGGCAGAGGCTTGTGCCAATTTTTCCGCTGACAGGCATTTACCAGCCACCCACAGGTTTTCCATGCCCGCGACTTTTAATGAACGTAACGGTATCTGATAGGTATGACCGGGTGGTAGATAATCGAGCCTGACGCCTACCCTAGGTTCCCAATACTCCACCGGCCAGGCGCAGCGTCCCACGGAATCGGCGAATTCGCGCCCGCTTTTTATGTCTTCAAGGCTCAGGCAATACTCGCCCTTGATTCTGCCGCCATCACGAATCCCTAAGCATCCCACTTGCGGAATATGGGCCTCGGCAAAACCCGGCAACTGCTTGATGAATCTTGCCAGGATTTCTCGATAATCCCCTGCCCTGCTGCGGTCATAGCCATCGCTTGGAATATTGAGCTTGGCATAGACTTCGTCGGCATACACGCCGCTGTCAAACCAGGCCCCTGCGAATAGTTGCGGCAAATCACCTGCCTCGACGGCGGCTTGCGCCATGCGCCGGATGCCGATATTTTTAGGGAATTTCACGGCATCCTCCTCGGTGCCTCGAATCTGGAAAATCAAGCCGGCCAACGCATCGCCGGGCATCATCTCGCAGTCTTCAAGCAGGCGCACCGCTTCTGCCGTCCCTGTCGCATCGACCAGCGCGTCAACGGGAAGCCGCCGCTTTCCACTCTCGCCGAGCACTTGCAGTTGCTTGACCCGGCGGCCCTCGGTGTGGACTTGGATGGGATAGGTGTCGCGCAAAACGGTGATATTCGGTAGGCCAGCCACCCAGCGTTCAACCACCTGTTCGTATACTGCCGGGTCGGCGCTCAAGGTCCAGACTTTGCCCATAGTGCGCTTGCGTGTATGGGTATCGGCGCGTAGCAGCAATTCAGCCAATTCCATAGGCAGTCCAGCATTGATATATTCGCCTGAATCATCATACAAACCCCCAAGCGTATGGATCAGGCTATGCGTCACCGTGCCGCCTAGACGGGCTGTCTTCTCCACCAAGAAAACCCTTGCTCCTGCGGAAGCAGCCGAAATAGCGCATGCCAGCCCACCGGCTCCGGCACCCACAATGGCAATCGTATCGGGGGTATTAAGCATCGGGATTTTTCAATAAGTCGTATTGAAGCTGGCTAGATCGAAAGAGGTATCGCCGATGATTTCATTCCAAAGGCGTTCGTAGCGGTTTTCGGGTACCGTGACGCCGCGCAGCAAATCGTCCCATTCTTCGCCTTTTTCATTATTCCATACTGTCTGCCAGCAAGCGACGTGCAGATTTTGGATTTGATTTTCAACCGCCCATTTTTTGATGCCGTCATAGCGTTTGGCAGGCACCGCCAGCGCCAAGGAAAACGCCTTGCCTTGCCGCAATTCGCCGAGTATCTCCAACAGTTGCAAAATATGTTCTTCCGTGACTTCGGTATCTTCCAGTTCCGGCTCACTCATGGCCTTGCAGACAAAACGTATATTGCCGTAGCGCTCGCATTCTTTTAAGAAAACGTGTTCCTGCAGGGACAGTTTTTGGCGGAATTTGGAATAGCCTTTTAGCTCTTCCAGGCTATTTTCTTCCAAGGGAAAATGATGTTTATTCTCCAAGTTGTAGCGGGTGCAATAGGTCTTCAGCGTCATGCGTTTGGCGTTGTTGGGACCTGAAGCATCTTCAATCGCTTCGCCTATGACCATGTCTTCCAACCGCCAATAATCGGCAAAACGGTTTCTCAAAATAGGTATAATGGAATGCCACGTCCTGATGCCAAAGTTGTCAAAGGGCGAGTTGGTGTCTTTAATATCATATATCCAGAGCATCCCACCGACATGGCAGAAGCTGCCCAAGCTAATCACTGCATCGACGTGTCCGGCCGGTTGGTCTTGCGCCAGCCATGGAGTTTTAATGAGGTTTGACATAGTTATTTATGCACGGATTTCTGAATGTCAACGTGTGTGTTTCTGGGAGACTGACTTCCAGTATCCGACTGCTCTGCCCAAACCCATTGCAAGAAAAACAAGGGCATTGCGCAAATTTCCGGCAAGTAAATTATTAGCCGCCAGGGCAAAAGGCGAATGCAGTTGCATTCTCGCCAGAGGCCATGGAATAGCCCGCTTAACCATCAGGAAGGCAAAGCCACGCCCATAGCTATATTCCCGGCGCATCAACTGGACTACGGAGTAAATCCTGCTGGGCGCGGGGTGCCTGACAAACAGGCCGCGCTCGTAATAATGGCTGGCCCCGCTGTCCAGGCAACTCAACAGGTAATCCGTGTCTTCGCCACCCCCCCATTTTTGGCCCGACCCAGGCCCTATGGCTTCATCAAAGGCAACCCGCTCCGCGACAGACCGCCGGAAAAATAAAGCCGGTGTGATGCCGACCCCCCAGGCATTGGAATAGTCGATTGAACCCGATGACGGTTCACTGAAACCGAACGCATCCTCGTCCCGGTCAAGGTCGAGGATGCGCACACTCAGCCCATCCCATTTTTCAGACTGGAAAAAATGGGCCACCTTGCCCAAAAAACCTGGGGGGTACACGCAATCGTCATCAGGAAAACCGACAATATCGCCGTTTACATGGGAAAGCCCCTCATTACGAGAGCGGGACGCCCCAGGCTTTGCCCTCCTGATATGCCTAATGGGAAAGTGTTGCCTATGGGCATTGATCAATTCCACCAAGCGGTCGTCAGCATTTTGGTCAACCACGATTAACTCAATAGCCTGGTGATCCTGCCCGGACAATGATTGCAGGAAGCGTCCGACTTCTTCAACCCGGCCACGGGTTGCCATGATAAGGGAAAAACGCATATTATGATTCTAGTCCGTTATCAGAAAATAGAATTTCCCCGGTTTGCAAACGCCACAGGGAATGGTAATAGCCCTTTAATTGAACCAGTTCCTCATGGGTTCCTGATTCGATGATTTCCCCGTGTTTCATGACGTGGATGCAGTCTGCATGGCGCACCGTCGATAAGCGGTGGGCGATCATGATCGTGATGCGGTTGTGGGCCAGCCGGATGATGGAGCGCTGGATTGCCGCCTCGGTTTCGTTGTCCACCGCCGAGGTGGCTTCGTCCAATACCAGGATGGGCGGGTCTTTGAGAATGGCGCGGGCGATGGCGATGCGCTGCCGCTGCCCGCCGGAGAGCTTTTGCCCGCGTTCGCCGACCAGCGTGTGGAAACCATCGGGCAGGCGTTCGATAAACTCGGTGGCCTCCGCCGAGCGGGCGGCACGAAAGACATCCTCCTCGGTGCTGCCGGGGTTGCCATAGCGGATGTTGTCGTAAACGGTGCCTGGAAACAGGTAGACATCCTGGCTGACGATGCCGATGGCATTGCGCAAACTGCGCGTGTCGGCCTCGCGCAGATCCACGCCGCCCAAACGGACGCTGCCGACCTGGGCATCATAGAAGCGCAGCAATAATTTGATGAGGGTCGTTTTGCCGGAACCGGTCGAGCCGACAAAGGCGATGGTCTTGCCCGAGCCTATCTGCAAGTTGATATTCCGCAGAACCAGCGCATCGTCCGCATAGCCGAAGGAAACATTTGCAAATTCGATCTGCCCGCGCTGCTCTTTCGGCGACAGTTCATACTCGCCGGCCAGGATGACCGGCTGCTGGCTCAACAGGCCATGGATCTGGCAGGCGGCCGCTTCCGCATCCCGGTACAAGTTGTAATCCCGCCCCAGCGCCATCGTGACTTGGATCAATTTCGGCAGGATAAAGCTCAATAGCATGAAGGCGGTCAGCGACACCGTGCCCATCAGCACCATGACGCCGCTGGCGATCACCGGCAACAGGCTGCCGACGTAAAACACAAACTGGTTGGCTTCGATGTTCAGCGCGAAGGATGAGAAGCTCTTGATCTTGCGCTCGCGCAAGGTGTTGCTGAAAGCGGCCAGACGTGATTCCTCATAGCTTTCCGTGGCCAGGCTTTTGATCGTGACCATGCCCGCCAGGCTATTCAGCACCTGTTTGCTGACATCGTTTTCGGACACCCCCACAGACTGGCTTTGGGCCGTCAGTTTTTTGCCGAAATGGCGGAACAATAAAAACGGCATCAGCAGCGACACCAGCAGCGGCACCAAGGCCACCGGCTCGAACGCCAGTAGGAACAGGCCACCCAAGGATAATGTCACAAGCCGATCAATCGTTTGGTGCGGCACACTCTCTAAAAAAAGCCGGATCTTGGTCGGGTCGTAATGGATCAGGTTGACCAATTCGCCGCTGCTGTGTTTTTCTAACTCGGCCACGTCCAAATGCTGGACATGGTTGTAAGCGTCAACCCGCAAGCTATGCTCAATCGCGGTGGCGTAATCTTGCCAAGCGGTGATACCGCGATAGCGTAACGTTGCCTCGGTTGCCGCCGAGCCTAGCAACATCCCGCTTAACACTCCGATCTGGGTGTAAACATTGCGAATTCCGAGGTGGGCGAGCAGGGGCAGTCCGCCAAATATCACCGTGACTAAAATCAAGCCGATGGACATCGGCGAGATGAAATTCAGCGTGGACGAAACCGCCGAGTAGGTGCAGGCCTTGCGGCGCAAGCTTTTTTGACGGGGGGTTTCCAACGCCCGCAGGAAGCGCAACAGAATCGCGTCTGGCTGCGGGTTCAACTCAGGTGCGGAATCGACCAGTTCACCTTCCAGCACGGTTTGAGGTGTCAAAAACAGGCTTTCATCCACTCCAAATACAGTTTTTGGCTTGGAAAACGGATTGTCATTGGGACCAAACAGATTCGTCAACACCCCTTTGCCAGTGCTAGGGACGCTCAGGAAATTGACCGCCACCAATAGTGCCGCCGGAGGCCCTAGCACGGTTCCGGCCAGTACACCGCTAGACAGGTGAAGCAAGCCCGACCGAAATTTTCCTCGCTTGGGCATTATCATGCCTTGCTCACTTCCTGACGCTCAAAATAATCAATGACCATCCCGACATCACCGCAACACTGCGGGCGATTTGCCGGCAAACTCCACCATCGGAATGATGAGGATATTGACGACACCGGCATCGGCGTATTTGCTGTCAATTTCCCTGAGGTTTTTTGCATGTTGCCCGTCAAGCCTTCCGATGACGGCTATCGTGATTTCCACCGATTTGTCCTGGACCGGCGTTTGGGCGATCAGATAGTCAATATTGGGAATGACCCGGCGCAGATCCTGGGTGCCGCGGGTTTCACGATACTCGTCCTCATTCAGTGTGGACAGGTTGAGGGTAAAGCCACTGACGCCTAGCATCAGCAATTGGTCGGTCAGCTCAGGCTTCAAGCCTGAACCGTTGGTAAAAATCGATACCTTGAAACCCGCCACCCTTAGCGCGGCGACCTTGCCGACCAAGTCCTTATCATGGGTCGGCTCGGTGAAGCCACTGATGGCGATGTTTTCTATCGGATATTGTTTCAGCCCGTCGATAATTTGATCCAGCCGTTCCGTGGACAGTTGCACCTTGGCCTTTTTTTCGATGGAAACAGGGCAGAAAAAGCAACGTTGGTTGCAGGTGCTGGTGGTTTCTATTTGCACATATTTGAGGGACATGAATGCAACCTGTCAACGGCCATGCAGGTACAGCAACACGCACTTGGAGCAGATTGGCGTCAGGCCTTGCGCGAGAATTTCCCTGACCCGGCGGAACTTCTCGCCCTGCCAAATTTCCATGACGCCTTCCTTGTACAAGTTGCCGACGCTGAACTCGGGATACAGCTTGCAGGAGCTGACGCTACCGTCGGCCAGCACGTCCATGCGGTTGGCAATGGACAAGCATTGAGTCCGGCGCTGACCAGGCTGTTGGGTGCCGGTAACGAAATGCTCGAACTCGTCCGCCTCCAGTGCCGGCTGGAAACGCAAGCGGATTTTCCAAGACCGGCTGTTAAGCCTAGCCATCTGCTCGCGCAGGTTGGCAACCATTTCTTCCGCGACATGGAATGTGTAGGAATGCCAACTGGCTTTAGGTTGCAACGGCAGGCGGTTTAACCAGGCGAAGTTTTGCTTGTAATAGGCATCCATCTGGTTGGCGACAGCCTCCGTGATGTACCAGGGGTAGACGATATATAGGCTATCGATGCCTTCAATGCCTTCGCAGTAATCGGCAAATTCGTACAGATTGGGGATGAACTTGTCGCTCAACACCAAGGTCATCGAAACCTTGCCTTTGAATTCACCTGTTTTTTGCAGTTCCAACAGCAGTTTGATGTGGTGCATGGTTTTATCGAACGTACCCTTGCCACGGATCGCATCGTGCTGCTCTTTGAAGCCATCCACGCTGACCAGCATCACCGTGTTTGCGGAAATGCGCAGGATGGATTCCAGCTTGCGCTCGATCAACAAGCCATTGGTGCAGAGGACGGTCCAGCGCGGGTCTTTTTCCAGCATCAGGCTCAGCGCATCCCACTCCTTGTGCACGGTCGGCTCGCCGCCCCACAAATACAAGTTGGATTTGGCCTCGCGGGTTTCAAACAGGATTTTTTCAAAAACCTCGGCGGACAATTCATCGCGCTGTTCTTCCTTGCTGAGGTGGTGGAAAAACCCTTGGTCATTCCACTGGAAGCAATGCTCGCAACGGATATTGCAGCGGTAGGTCAGTTGGATGCCGACTTCTTCCGGTGCCGGCGCGGCATAAGCCGGGTTGGTTTTCCGTCCACGGATGGCCTTGGACTGGTTAGCCATGGCTTTCTTCATCCGGTCGAATTCTGCCGGGTCGATCTTAACGGTGGTTTCAGGCTGCATTGCTGTATGCCTCTACATAATTGATGGTTCGCGCACGCGCAGTCAGCAAATTGACATGCAAATCTTCAAGCACTTCGGTTGAATATCCCGTGTCTGCCCATTTTTGGTACGAAATGGCAAAACCCATGGATTCCCATAATTCGCCGTTCTTTTGTTCGTATTCGCCATAAGGCTCCAACAGTATCAACGGCGTGGCGGCTGACAAGGAATCCACCAAGGTGGCACCGCCCGGCTTGCTGATAATCGCTTGGTTATGCCGGACCAGCCCGTAAACCTCCGGGCAAGACGGGTTATGGGAAAATACAACAGGATCGTCCCCCATCACTTCGCCAAAAGGTGGGAAGTGGTGTTTGCCCGACTCATCCCGCTCCCACGCCTTCCAAGCCGGGTCGATCAGAAAATACCGGTTTCCAAGCTGCCGGTTTTCGAGATCCTGGTTTTCATATACGGTGACATCCAACGGGATTCCGTGCGTGGCCAACTCGGGGATTTTGTCTTGGTAACTGCCCAGCCCCCAACCGCCGCCATGGATCAAAAACCGGCCTGACCGTTTGGCATAGGCAATGGGTTCATCGGCAGTGACTGATAGGCGGTATGGCAGGGATTTATCTTGCCAACTAAAAAACCAAATAGGCCGATATCGGGGGTTTGTTCGGTTATAAAGTTTCCAGGAAACCGAGGTGACGGCATCCATATGGCACAGATCAACCGCAATATCCAGTCCCGGTTCCATGCTCAAATATTGCTCGATAATCGGCATCCAGAAACCATATATCACGATGAATCGCTTATGCTGCTTTTGCTGCCAAGCAGACAAAAGTTTTGATACTTTTTCTTGATCCAGACTGTGGGTAATATCGCCGGTCAATTTCTGCGCGATCCGGGCAATGGAAAAATTGCGGTGGAAAGCGAGTTTGGTCTTGAGGATATTGTCTCGCTTTTCCGCCAGAAGATAGTTTTCCAACAGGAATGTATCGGTTTCAAAGCCCTTTTCCGCAAATTGCCGCCAAAGCAACAAGCCAGGTACATAAGCTCCTAGCGACGAACCTGAGCAGAGTATGGCGAGGGTTTCGCCATTCTCGCCATTCATTGCGTAAACACCCGGATACCCAACTTGGCAAAAACCTGTTCCATCTTCTCTTTCAGGCCCAGTCGGGCTAAAGAGTCGGTGGCGACGAGGGACGCGTAAAAACGGCCCTTGTAGGGCGTGTCGCTGCTGGTTTGGGTTTTCCGGTTGACCGACAAGGTATGGGCTGAGAGTGGCAAAATCCCTTCTGGCCGGTCTGACCGGAACAGGATAGCGTCCTCCCCCATCTTGTGCAAAATCTCATCAAATGAGACCGGCTTAGTCAGGCCCAAAGAGAAAAACAGCAAGCTCCCCTGGGCCGAAAACGGTTCAAGAAAACGGTCGATATGATGGTTGATGAACCCCATGGATTGCCGGGCGTTGATTTCCACCACGCTGCGAATGCTGCCGTCCTTAAGCAGCATGGAGTCGATGCAGACGGGGCCAAAATAGCCTTCCCGGTAAAGCCCCGCCGCCACAGTTTGCATTTTGTCCAGATAACCCGCCTTGTCCAAGCCTTCCATAAACATCGGCCCCGCCGTTTGAATGGCGGCAAAAGCAAAACCGGCGTTCACCATTTTTTGCACGGAAATAATCGTCACTTCGCCAGTTGGGCCGATTTCCAATTGGCAGGAAAAATCCAGTGCCTTGTCCAGCAATGGTTCCAGCAAGAATCGAGTTTGTTTGCCATTTTTTTCCTGCTTTCCAATATGCCGGGCGATTCTTTCCAATAATTGGGGTGAATCCACTAGCAAATTTCCTTTGCCGGAAACCCCGAAGTCGTCTTTGATCAAAATAGTGGTGTTTTTAAGCAGGTGCTTGCCTACTTTTTCCAGCTCGGCGGCTGAATCTATCGTCTCGCCATGCCACTCGCCGAGTTCCTCGATTTCCAGTGCATGGGAAAACAGTTTGGAATTGGCTTTCCTGACGGCCTCAATGCTGGGAATTTTTTGTGCAATGCCGTAATGCTGGCAAAACGGCTGCGTCGTGGGTAGCACGGAATAAGGGGAAAGGCCGCCCAAGCCGGAAAACAATTCGCTGAAATACGCTCGATTCGCGGCTGCTTGAAGCAAACCGCAAATAGCGTCGTTGCCTGAAATAGTTTCGTCGGTCTCCACGGGCTTTTCGTTTCGGGAAAACCGAAAACCGGTTTCTCGCAGGTAATCCACATGGGTTTTGTCCATGGGTCTACGGGTAACCAACAGGCCACCCTCTGCGTGACAAGCGGCAAACATTAATTCATCCATGACGGCGACGATAGCATCGGCCTGGGCATCGACCACGCTAGGCAATTGGCTTAATGTCGGCGCACGCCAAAAGCGTTCCGAGTCGAAGCTGCCTAGGTGTAATTTGCTTTTATTATCATTGCTTGCCATGATGTCCCAATTAGGTGGGCATCACGCTTGTATGCGCAGTCAATACTTTGGCTAGGCAGTTAATGGAACTTAGGTCTGAGTAATCGAAATTTTCAAAGTCGATTTCAATGTCAAAAGCTTCTTCAAGTCTGAATAGAAATGTGACGAGTTGCAATGAATCCAACCCTACTTCATTGACGATGTCCGCCTCGTCGGACAGACTGACGGCAAGTTCGGGATTTTCCTTGACCTCGCTCAAGATGGATTTAATCTTTTGTTTCATTCGGCAATGTTAGCAAAGTGGCGCTTGATGTTCAAGTTTTTGGCATGGTTCAATTTGCCAAGTCTAAGGGTAACACTTTTTCCTGCGCTCAAAAGACTCGACCCCATGAAACTAAAGGCTTTGGCCTTGTGGTGCTTTGCCAAAAGTTAACCCTCGTTTGAACCACGCCGGATTCCTTACTATTTATGATTTAAGTCGTCGGCTTCAGGATGCCTGCCCTTGGCCAAGGCATCCGCCTGTTTGATCCAAGATCGGATGGACTCGATGGACAGGGGAAGCCCTCGTCCGACGATTTCCTTGATGCGCTCAGCCGACAGGGTGGTCAATCCGGCGAAGCTGGTCACGCCCGCTACACGCAGCCTTTCGGCATAGACTTCCCCGATGCCGACGATATCTTCCAGCCGTTCCGCGTCCGCCGTGGAGCGCCCGGTCTTGCGCCCACCTGTGCCGTCTGTTTCCACGAAGGCGGCTTTTATCTGCGCGGTCTCATGTCCTAATGCCTCAATGCGACTTAGATGTTCCTCCAATTGCTGGCGTACCCCGGAGAGCTTGCCAGCCGCCACCCCCAAGCCAGTACCGGCACCGCCGACGGTGCCGGCGATGAGGGGGTTTTGTGCCAGTTTGCCACAGAATGCCGCTAGTTTATCGGCCCAGCCAGCCGCGCTAACCGCAGTGCTGGGCAAAGGGGATGCAGCGGCAGACGGGGCCAGCGTTCCTAGAGCCGCTTGGCTTGAAGGCAGCAGGGTGGCGGATGCCGCGTTGGCCTTCGCCACTCCTTCCAGCCCCCAGGCTAGGTGGGCAGCCGTCAGTCCTTTCGCGGCCAAAAGCCCTTTGACGGCCAGTATCCCGGCCAATCCGCCGCTCGCACTGGCGACGGCGACGATGGCGAACATCCGCCAAGGTGGCAGGCCTTGGCCCCCCGTCTTTTCCGTAGCGGGGCCATCTGCCTCGCTTGGCTTCGTTTGATCAATAATCTCGGCCATGGTGTCACCCGTTGATCTCAAGTCGATGAAAAAAAGAGCTGTTGCCCGCCTAGGCCAGCCGTCCTCCGGCTAGCAGCAAAACACGGTCGGCGATGTCGAAATAACGGTCGTCGTGCGTTGCCGCGATGACGGTCTTACCTTGCCGTTGCAGGCTAGGTAGGATTTTCCGGTAAAACTTTTCGCGGAATTCGGCATCCTGGTCGGCCGCGAATTGGTCAAAAATATACACGGGCTTGTCTTCCAGCAATGCGGCGACTAAGGCTAGGCGCTTTTTTTGCCCGTTGGAAAGAGCCTGCGGGGTGGGCATACCGCCAGTTTGACCGGATAAGCCCATGGTTTCCAGCCAATGGCCGAGTTGTTTTGAGTCGGCGTCTGCCAGACCGTGCAAATCCTCGAACAAATGGCAATCGGCGAATAAAGCGGCGAACAATTCCCGGTAGGCGGGATAGCTGTCGGCCTCCAAAGGTTCGCCGTTTAGCCGTAGCGTCCCTGCTTCCTGGCGGTAAAGTCCGGCAAGCAGTTTTAGCAAGGTGGTCTTGCCGCTACCGTTGCGGCCGGTGACGAACAGCATTTCGCCCGGCATGATGGACAGTTCGATGGGCCCTAGCACAAACGGGGTTTGACCGTGCTGCCCAGGGTAGCGGAACACCGCAGCTTTCAGGCCCAAGCTGGCAAAGCTGTGTAGGGGCTTGCCCTGATACCGTCCGCTGTCGCCATAGGGGGCGGCCTGAAGCTTTTCCTCCAAATGGCATAGATTCTCCAGTGCGGCATCGGCACGGACGATTTCGGGTATCCAGGTTAGCCAGGGGTCCAACTCGGATAGTATGTAAATGACCGTGGCGGTGATTTTGAACACATGTCCGGCGAGTCCCTTGTCCAGGGTGGGGATGACCATGACCAGCACGACGAGCAACAGGTAAAAGCTGCTGTATCCAATGGTCAAACTGTTGGCAATCTCGGCGTTGGCGGCCCGTTTGTTAGCGCTGATGGCAATGGCGCAGCGCCCATAATCATCAAACAGCCTACAGCTCTTGCTCTGGCTGAGTTTGATTTCCTTAAAACTGGTCAACAGTTCTTGCACACGTTTGGAAAATCCCTTCTCCAAGGCTTGGCCCTCCCGCAACTTCAACTCCAAGTTCAGATGGATGAAGGCCCGGTAAATGAACGCGTAGGTGCCGATGAAGGCTAGTGTCACTAGCAGGGCGGCTAGGGAAATCCAGCCCAGATAAACCAAGCTGGCCGCCACTACCAGGGAGGAGCGGGCAAGCAGGGCCAAGGACAGGGCGGATTGGGAAACCAGTTGGGTGTCGTTGGTCAGGGCAGGGCAACCGTCCTGTGCCAGTTCGGCCTCGACCAGGCGCAAGTCGGCGCGGCGCAGCCTGTCGCCTATCCGCAAACGCAATTTCAGCAGGACTTCCTCGGCTGCCAAAGTGGTTTGCCCCAGTGCCTGGTGCTGCCCATAGATGGTCAGTGCCAGCAGCGTCAGGGCAATGAAAAATTGTCGGGGGTCTAGTCCGCCTGCGGCGATTTGCGCGGCGGATAGGTTGATGGCGGCCAGCAGAGCCCCCCCGGCCAAGCCGGAGACGACCACCATGAACACTACTCTGCCCCTGGGAAAGTCAGGCTCTTGGAGTAAATACGCGATTAGCTTGGGCATCGCCTGTCCTTGCGCATCCGCTCAAATCGCTTGGGTTGCCGGTTTGTTTGCGGCATCATTTTCCAACAGTTCGTTGAATATCCTGGCAAAACCGTCCCAGTCCTTGGCTGCGGCCTTGCGGATAGCGTTTGCCGCCAGTGTCTGCCGCTGAAGTTCGGATGCCATGATAAGCTCATACGCCGGCAAAGGCTCGGCTAGCCCCAAGGCGGTCAGACGGGTGAACAGCTTGCGGCGCACATCGCGGTAACGAGTGTCGGATGGATTGGAGACCAGCTTGTGGTATTTGCTGAACAAGGCAACGTCGCCTTGGTGGCGGATTGCCTGCCAGCAAACTTCCAAGTAATCCACGACGATGGTTTTGGTGGCCTGGCGCAAAGCCGGGGCCACATCAATTTGCCGTTCAACCAGCCAAGACAACTGGATGTTCAAGTCGGCGCAAAAACTCACCACCCTCTCGGTCAGTGCCTGGAACCCGGCTTCGTGCAAAGACAACAGCCATGCCTGCAAAGGCTGGATTTCCACCAAGTCGCTTTCCACCCAGGCGCGAAATTTCACATGGGGGTCAGGCCGTTTCCCTGTTAACGCTATGATTTTCTCTAGTATCTGCTCAGGAACTTCCCAGTAACCCCCCAGTAGCAGGGCGAAAGCTACCAGCAATCCAAGGAACAGAGCCACAATTACAATGACGAAAATACTCATTATCAAACCTTTTAAAAATGCGCAGTTGGGAATGTGACGATTTTCACGCCTAGCTCTGCCTCACATTCTGTCCCGCACGGTGGTGCAGTAGGGGACGCATCGAATTGGCGACACCGATAACGATTGAGCCGACTGACAGCATTGTGGTTTGCGCCAAGCCAAAATGCAGGAAAAACGCTCCGCTGATGCCGATCAGCGTGGTGCCGGCGACGACGGCGAAACTGATGTCGGTGTTGGTACGGAACTCGTGGGCATAGTCGAACAGCTTCACCAGATGGTCCAAATCGCTTTCCATAAGAACTATTTGCGCGGTGTCTGTCGCCACCGTCGACGCACCCCGCAGAGAAATGGAGACATGGGATTTTTTTAGTGCGATGGCATCGTTGATGCCGTCGCCGATGTAACAGACGAAGCGGCCTTCGTTGGTCAGGCGCTCAATCAAAGCGGCCTTTTCCTCCGGTAGAGTTTCTGCAAAGTAATGGTCGATGTCGAGTTCATGCGCCAACTTGGCGGTGGGGGCATCTTGGTCGCCGGAGATGATATAGGTGGCGGTGATACCATGGCGGCGCTTGATTTCGCCGATGATGGCCTTGGCCTGTGGCCGCACCGTGGGCGCCAGTTCCACCGCCCCGGCCAGTGCGCCGTCGCAAGCCACCAGCACTAAGGAATGGCCTTTGGCGTGGCAATGAGCCTCGATGCTGTTCAAGGTCTCTGGACGGCTGATCCCGGATGATTCCATGAAGCGTCGGCTGCCGACCCGAACTTCGCGGCCCTCGACAGCCACGCATAAGCCAAAGCCGATCTTGTACTCGGATTCGTCCACTAGCGGCACACCCAAGCCGCGCCGCGCCGCCTCGGCGAGGATGGCCAAGGCAATGGGATGGGATTGCTTATGCTCGGCAGCGGCGGCAAATCTCAGTATATCCGCATCGCAATAACCCCCGACAAAAGCGTGGACGGCGGTAACCCGAGGTTGCGCGTCGGTGAGAGTTCCGGTCTTGTCGAACACTAGGGTATCGACCTGGTGTAGCAAATCCAAAGATCGGCCATCCTTGATGAGGATGCCATGGCGGGATGCGATGTTGAGGTAGTTCATCAAAGCCAACGGCGAGAGAATGGACAAACGTTGGCGGAAGTGTGTATCGACCACCGCCAAGGCACCCATGGGACCCAATAGTGGAAAAGCCACTAGGCCGGCCAGCAGGGTCGGTGCTACGGTGCGGTCGGACAGGATTTCGGCGCGTAATTGGGCGGTGGATTTGTATTCGATGGTGTTGTTGAGAATCTGGCCAATGCGGGCGATGGCGGTGTCACCGCCGGACTTGTCCACCCGGGCCTCAAGGCGGCCTGCCAGCAGCACCGTGCCGGCGAACACGGCTTCGTCCAAAGCCTTTTCGACCGGGTGGGCCTCGCCGGTCAGCATTTGCTCGTCAACTAGAGCTTGCCCGGCTAAGACCGTTCCATCCACTGGGATGATTTCCCCAGCATTGACGACAACCTTGTCACCGACGCGTATTTGCGCCAATGGCGTTTCGGTTTCGATGCCATCGACCAGCAACCAGGCGGTATTTGGCACCTGCCGGTAAATGTCGACTAGCCGGTTGCGCGAGTCGTCCGTCACCATGCTGGTGAGCTTGATTGACAATTGCGCGACCAGCGAGACTAGGCTACCGATCCAGAAATAGCCGTTGAGAATCATCCCTGTCACGGTGAACACGAAGATGGTGCCAACACCGACCCGGCCTTGCTTGGCTAGGTCGTAGGCTTTTTTGTACCAATGGCCGCTGTTAAAAAGAATGCAGGGTATGCACAGTAGATTCAGCGGCCACAGCCATTGCCCCAGTGTGGCGCAGACTAAGGAAGCCACCGCGATTTTGATTTTGCGGTCGTTGTAACGGCTGCGCTCCAAGCGGCGCTGAAGCTCAGCGGGGCTGGAAATATGCTCCATTTGCACTTGGTAGCCGGTTCTGGCCGGCTTAGGAGCGGATGGCTGAGTGGGGGCCAGCCAAGCCGACAAACCCTGCAGCCCTTCGCTCCGTTCATCCGTCTGACCAAAATCAGGCGTTTGCAGCGCGAGGATTTCGCCCAAGGTTTTACTGGGCTTGAACAGCTTCGCCATCATGCGATGAATTTCCGACTTTCTTCGCCGGGGGTGGGCGGAAGCGGTGCTTTCGGCAGGGCAGCGGGCTGGACTTTCGGCATGTTCGCCTGGGCCATGCCGGTCAAAAGCCCTGTGTAGGAAAGCAGCACCGAGTAGAACAAGCCAAAATGCAGGAAAACTGTTGTTGAAATATCGATCAGATCAATCCCAAATGGGGCGAGCAAGTTGAATCTTTGCTTGGCGAAGAATAGCCTTGCTAGGCCGAAAATGCCGAGCACCCCGCGTAGGCGTGGATCCAGAAGCACGATGTGGGCATTGGTTTCGCTTAGATCGGAAGGTTCGCGGACATCCACGGAAAGTATGGCGGTTTGCATTGCCTCCGCATCCTCGTCGCCGGTACCCACATAGCAGACTATTCGACCGCCCAATTGCAACTCCCCGATTAGATTGGCCCGCACGGAACCTTCGGCTTCGATAAAATAACCGTCCAAGCCAAAATCATCTGCCAACCGGCGTCCCTGGTCCTCGTTCGTGGACATGGCATAGGTGGCGAAAGGCAGGGCCAGTGCGTCGCTAGTCGGCCATGGCCTAAGCCTCAGTGCATAGACGAGTCCGGCGACATGGGGACGGGCGGCGGGATGCTCCAACACGCGGGCATCGAAAATGACCGTGTTCACCAGATTGGCCAATTCCAAGGCGAGGGGATCGCGGATCAGGATGCCGTGGTGCGAGGCAAAGCCGATAAATTGACGAGCGGTATAAGGGCCTAGGCGGTGCATCTGCGCACCGAAGCTGGTGGTCAGGAACGCGGCTGCACGGTTGATGCCCATCAACGGCGTGGACAGGGCGAAAGCGGTCAGCATCCAAGGTGCCATATGCCTACCTACGCTCTCACCAATCTGCCGCAGTGGGGTCTGCGCTAAAGGGCCATCCTGCAACTGTCCGTACAAGCCAGAGGATGTCTCGGGTGCAGCCTTCGCGCAGAGGCAAATCAATCCGGCTAGTATCCGGGTATCCTTAGCGAGCCAGACACCCGGCGTGGCCTCGGTCGCCTGGTCTTCGGCAAAGCGCTTGCAGACCATCGCGTTGCCCGAGAGCACTATGCCGGAAGCCTGAACGGTGTTGCCGCCGCGCAGCACCATGACTAAGCCAGGCTTGACTTGCTCCAAGGGCACCTGTATCTCAATGCCATCGCACTCGACCCAAGCCACGCGATCTTCAAGGCCCAACGACTCCTGCAAAGTATTGCGCATCTCTTCTTCCGAACGCAGGAGCATGCGCTGGCTTGACGCGTGGAGCAGGGCGTTGAGCGCGGCGATGACGGTATAGCCCATGACCACGCATACGCTGATGCGGGTGGCGTCCAATACGTGCGAGTCCACGCGCCGTCGGCATAGCGCTTGCCAAGCCTCGCCGTAGGTGGCTGCAAACACCAGCAACATGATGGGAAGGCTGGCAAGGCTGAAGAACGGCAGGCGCAACGTTGTGCCAGCCACTGCCAAGCCCAATGCTGCCGAAGATGCCCACAGGTCGCGCCTGGCTTGGGCTTGGGTCAATGCTTGCTGGCCTTGTTTCGGCCCGGTTGCCGGATCCAGGATGGACTGTTTGCCTGTCTGTGGGTTTTCGTCCGGTGCGGGTTTGCTGCGAAAGAGAAGCTTGCCACCCGCATAAGCCAGACTACCGAGGATAAAGGTTTCAAGTATGAACATGGAGGCAATACCCTAAATGGTTGGTGGCCTTGGCGGCACATGCCACATTGGCCGGATGTCCAGTTGGGGATGGGCGGTTTTTTCCGTTTCGACGCAATAGCGGCAGACCCGTTGACTATGCGGGTTTGGTTGAGGTGGAATCAGAAGTATCGGCAACTTCAGTAGTAGCCTCACTGGCTTTCAACTCGCGCTTGAACAACGCCCTCACCTTGTCGGGATCGAAATCCAACAAGGTGCCGCCGGACTCGAAATGCCGGATGAAAACCTCGCCCGTGGCATATGTCACGGACACGGCGGTGACCGCCACGCCGCCTCCCCCGGCCAGGGTGCCCAGCACAGGGACGATCTTGGCGAAGCTGGCTAGCCCCAATACGCCGATGACCGAAGAAGCGCCGGAGAGCAGTGAGGCAACCAGCGACTTGACAATACTTTCCTTGAACGGCACTTCGTAATGTTTGGCCAAGCCATGCACCAGCTTGACTTGCAGGGCCATGATACCGGCCAAGTCGGCAAGCGGCAAAGGGATCAGGGCGATGCTGGCCGAAGCCAGCACATAGTTTTTGGCGAGGCTGCGGGCGCGGGCCAACCGTTCTGCACGGGCAAACGCTGTGAGTTTTTCTTCAATCGGTATGGCAGAGTCTGGTGATGTCATGGTTTTCTCCAGTTAATTTTTATGCATTGAGAGGTAATTGTATCCTAAGGGGCGTTTATCAAAACCCGACAAGCCGCCTACCTTGGCCAATTTCATGCAAAACATAATCCTTATAGGCCATTATAGCTTGAATATTTTTTTTTGCATGTTCAGTTCGATGGGTGCTATTAAAAGTGATGCGTCCACATCGGAAGGTCATTGAAATTACGCTTGGAACGCAAGGCTTGCTTTGCCTGTCAATGCCCGCAAGGCAAGCCTTGCACTCCCGCATCCCTTTTGGGATGTCCTTTTTATTCCCTGGTGCGTTGGGTCGGCACACGCAAGGCATTGAGCTTGACAGCGCCTTGGTATAACCAATCGCCGGCAAAGCCTGCGGCCAGGCCATAACTCAACACGGCTGCGATACCGACTAACTGTATCTCTAGTTGCCCGAACTCAGGCATGGCGAAGCTTCCGGGGCTGGCGAACAGCCCAACGCAGAGCGTCCCCAACATGCCGCAGATGCCGTGGGCGGCGACTAGGTTGGCAGCGACTTGGTCGTCCTTGATCAGCCTTGCCGACAGGGCGCGGTAGGCCGCAGGCTGTAATAAACCCGCCAAGATGCCGATGGCAACGGCCTCGCCGGGCGATATACAGGCCACTCCCGCCGAGACAGCCACCAAGCCACCCACGGTAGCCGCGCAAATCCGCGCATACACCGCGTCCGGCATGGCATCCCGAACCCATGCCAGGGCGCAGAGGGAGGCTAGCAGGGCAGCAGCCCCGGCCAGCAATATATTAAGGGCCAGCGGTGCGATGCCTAGGTTTCCGCCCCCTGAATGTCCAATGCCTATGCCAAACCAACCGAACCAGACGACGGAAAGGCCAAGCAGGCCTAAGGACGCATTGGCCTGGACACTGTCCCCGGTCGGCGCGAGAGTTCTTGACAGTGGCAGACGGATAGACCAGGCCAGAGCAAACCAAGCGGCGAAGGAATGGATGGTGGTGGCCCCGGCAAAGTCCACGAAGCCCCTTCGTTCCAGCCAGCCGGCCTGACCAGGCAGCGACTGGCCGCTCCAGACCCACTGTTCTAGCACCGGGTAAGCCGCCGCGCCCAATATTACGGCCAGGAACAAATAGGCCGGCAGGGACAGGCGATCTGACAAAATCGTCGCGACCACCAATCCCGTCACCGAGGCCAAGGCTGTCTGGCACAGTGCTTGCGCCAAATCGCCGTTGGTCGCAGACCCCGGCTCGACTAGCATCTCCCAGTGGCTGATCGCGAAATAGGTCAGGCCCAGTGCCGATGCCAGCAGAAGATTGCGCAGCCCCGCCTGCGGAACCGCCCAGTTTTCCAGTTGCGAGGCTTCCAGCAAGGCAAACCCCAGTAGAGCGATCAAGGTCAACAGTGCCGATGCCAAAGCCCTCAACGGCATGGCATGGGTGTCATTCGCTGGTTCGGAAGGCGCGGCATGGCTTGCAGCCACCGGGACGGCGGGCGGCGGACTGGCTGTCACCCTAGCCGCTTCCCCTCCCCCCATCCCGCGGACGCGAACCGCCAGTTCCTCCAGCCGATCCGCCGCTTCCATGTCCTTGGACAGATGCTGGTAAACCAAGATCGAGTTTTCCTCCAGTTTGGCCTTGATATCCTCTATGGATTTTGCGTTAGACCGGGTGTCCTGACCCAGCCTGTCCACCGCCGCACGCAGCGAGGCAATGGATTTTCCCAGATCGTCCGGTTTTCCTTGCATCTCCTGTTGCGGTGTCGCCCCGGTCGCACGGGCTTGGCCCGGGGCAAACACAAGGCAGACGGCCATGAGCAAGGCAATGGATAGTGCGCCTATTCCCGCCGGCAGACTCACCGCCATTAAGTTAAGCAGGAGCGGAGTGCAAGGCTTGCCTTGCTGGGTTCCCAACCATTTATAAATCCTATCAAGACAAGCATCGCACTCCCGGTAATGGCAAGTGGCTGGTAGCTTGGGGAAAAAGCTTAGCATATATAGCAATAGGGGCATGCGCGGCTCCAAGGGTGGGCCTTAGCGATTCGGTTTGGGATCGGAGGCCAGCAGAAAAATCAGTCCCAGCAGCGGGGAGAACAGGATGGACGACCAAAGATAGCCCCAGAACCCCCATTTTCTTTTCGTCCCTAAGAACGCCACCAGCAGGCAAAGCCCGAAATAGACCACGATAATGACAAATTGGTTGACCATAACGATATACCCTCGCTTACTGTAATCCTATGTTTTGGGAGGAGACCAGCTATTCTAGATCGATATCTGGCACCAATCCCGCTTGGTTACCAGAGCGCAACAAACGATAATCGTCCAAGACGTTCAAATTCCCCCGCAACACCGGCATGTTATCCAGCTTTTCCGCCAGTTCGTGCGGCTTGACGCGGTACAAAATTCCGCCGAATAGTTCGGTGTTAAAGTCCCCCTGGATGTTTCGCTTTTCCCCGAACCCGCCGATGCGGATGGACAGTCCTTCATCGAAGCCAGTATCGCCTTGCAGTGCCAGAACGGGGATTTTATAGTCTTTGAGCGGGCGTTGCAGACGCACGGCAACATCCTTGCCCACCCCATCGAAGCCTGTGATGTTCAGCGCGTCGACGTTGTCGGCGAGTTTCCCGTAGCAACCCAGTAGTTGCCGTTCTAGCGGCTGCTGGTCTTGGACGGAAAAGTCCACGCCGCAGGTGATTACCCTGAACCCCCGCTGTTCGCCTAGCGCCATGACACGTTCCACGCCGCCTGGGATTGTTGCTGTGTTCTGTCCGCCGTAGACCACGCCTAGGTCCTGGAATCGCAACAGCTCATGCAAAAAATCCAGTTGCAGAATACGCAAGTCGTCGGGATGGAGGTTGGCCGAAAACGCTTTGGCAAAGTCTGTGACCGGAGTTTTTCGGTTCGGCTGCGAGCCGATGCGGTGGTCAAAGCGCTCCAAGGCGTAGGGTCTATGCACAGCCGGTAAAAAATGCCAGACCCCGCCGCGCAAGACGCGAAAAAAATACATTTTGCCAGACACCTCGCCTTGCCTGTCGAAGGCGTAGAGACCGGTCAAACCCGTCCAAAACGACTGGTAATGCAGGCTTGCGGAAACCAGTGCTGGCACCGTCGATTTGGCCCGTTCAATCGCATCGGCCAAAAGCCGCATAGAATCGTAGCCCTGCGCCGCACCTTCGTCTGGCACAATGCCATAAAGCTGCCGGTATTCGGCAATGAAGGCCTGGTTGGCCGGGTTGTTGGCCTGGGCGCTATAGGACACAGGAGCAATGGTATTGTCACCGGCTGCGCCAACCGCCTCGCTGAACGTGTGTGTGTTAAGGGCTTCCCCGCCCATGATAGCCACTTTCACGCCCATGTCCCGCAACTGCCGCACCATCTGTGCCGAGTCCACCGCACCTGCGGAGAGAAACACCATGTCCATAGGCTGGTTGGCAAACTGGGCAATCAACTCTCGGTAGTCAGTTCCATTAGGTTTGAACGAGTGCCGCTGCACTAAGCCCATGCCCTGCGCTATGGCCGCTTCCTCAAACAGGAACGCCAATTCCCGGCTGTATTCGTCTTCGGCATAAAGCAGCACGATGTTTTTGTGACCGAGCAGTGCGGCCACGCTGGCGATTTGCCCGGCCATCACCTGGTTGTTGGGCAACATGCGAAACACATAGCGGTAATTAAGGTCGGTCAGCCCTTGTGCCGTGGCAAAGGGCGGCATGAAAATAAGCTTGCTAGCCTCATAAATTGCCGCGGACGGAATGGCAAGCTCCGCGCGGCGATGCCCCAACACCGCGCTGACTCTTGGGTTTTCGGCCAGTTTGAGGATAGCACCCCTAGAGTCGTCAAATGTCGCCCCGGTGGCGGGTTCCAGCAGTAGGCTGACCCTGCGCCCCAGCAATTTCCCCGGCTGCCCGTTCAATTGCCTCGCCGCCAGCTTGATGCCATTGATATAGCTTGCCGACTCGGGCTCTGCTATGGCGGCGACGACAATATTGCCCAAGCCTAGGCGGGCGTATTCCAAGCGGTGTCTGGCGGCATCCTCGTAATCAAGGCCACAGCCGGCCACGGCTGACAAGGCGAGCAAGATAAATGGCATAAGCCTAGTGGGCATACCGCGCTCTATTGTGTGTTCAAAATCAGCGGCAAACCGTTCTTGCCTGCTCCGATAACGACGACTTTGGCATTGTCGGATTTGGACAGGTTTTGGGTCGCGCTGATCCCTTGATACGTCAATATCTTATCGGTCAGGCTCTTATCGACGGTCTCATTGTAAACCCTGAGTCCTTCGGCTTCGATGCGCTGGCGCTCCGCTTCTTGGCCTGCGGTTTGCAAGCGGAATTCATAGGACTTCAACAGTTCTTCCTGGGTCAATTTGTCTTCAATCGCGCTTTTGATTTTCTCCGGCAGGGTAATGCTGCGGATGATGATCTCATCCACTTGCACGAAGTTGCGCCCGACTTCCTCCTGGGCCAGCAAGATCGCATTGGTCAACAAACCTTCCTTGTTGGTGTAAATGTCCTCCGCCGTGTAGCCGCCCAATTCCTTACGCATGACCGACTCGGCCTGCGGAAGGATGACGCGGACTAGGTAGTCGGGTCCGATCTTCTGATGCAACAGGCCAAGCCGGTCCTTGTCAAGTTGGTAGCGGACTGCCAGTGACACACGCACCGTCAAACCCTTGGCCGTCAGCACGTCAAAATCGTGCAAGGCAATTTGCTTGCGCGTTTCGTAGATGTACATCGTGTTGAGCGGACTTATGACGTGCAGCCCCTCGGGATAGGCATAGTCGATCTGGGTGCCGGTGAACAGGCGGAACAGCACCCCGGTCTTGCCCGGTTCGATGACGATGACGATGCGGTACCACAGAAACAAGGCCGACAGCACCAACAGCAGCATGAACACGAATATATAAGGTGTTTTCCGCCACAGCCAGCGGCGGAAGCGGGCCTTGCGGCTCGTATTCCCGCTGTCGGGGCTGATGCCGGGTTTGGCTTCGGGTTTGCGCGGGGGGGTGGCTGCCACGGTCTCGTCGGATGGGAACATTACCGTTTAATCAATATGTTAATGACCAGTCGACATTTTGGTGTCATTTAAAACTGTTTAGAAAATCTTTTAATTCATTCAACCAAAAAGATTGACCGCAGTAAACTTTGCAACTCTAGTGTGTTTAAAACAACGGAAGTGTTTAATTTCAATGGACTCTAACATTTAATCAGCAACCTATGTCATTTCACCAAATGTTTTCAGGCGATGCCAGCCCAGCCGCTGCCTGGGCTGGCTGTTTGTCTTCCCGGTTCAGGCGCACTCGGTCGTGCAGGCCGAGCAGCACCAGAGAGCCACCCACAAATCCTAGCATTGCCAAAGGATGGGCAAGGGTAATCGCGTGAATGACGTTAAGAATAGGCACCGGACTGGCGGTGCTGATTGCGGTGATGCCCGTTTTTCCGACCGCACTGGCGGCAACGGCGTTAGCCGCTTTAGTGAGGCTATCAGTGGCACCGCTGGCGATGTCGATCAGTTTTGCGGTTTCGACTGGCATAATGTTGGCTCCGGCAAATTCTGCCATGCCCTTTGTGCCATGGCGACTTAAAGATATACAGCTTTATCGTACCATAAGCCGATAGCAAATGGTGGCGTGGTTCAAACGAGGGTTACACTTTTGGCAAAGCACCACAAGGCCAAAGCCTTTAGTTTCATGGGGTCGAACCTTTTGATCGCCGGAAAAAGTGTTACCCTGAGACTTGGCAAATTGAACCATGCCCGAAGTTTAACCATTCGGCGCAATACGCGGAGTACCGCTATTGCGCCTTACCGCGTTGGCAAAACTGGACAAGCCGGTCGCCAAGCGGATCACGAACTTCTTGTTGGAGCGCATCGCCCCATTGGCTGATCCACGCAGCATAGGAGACTCCCTAAAGGGGTCGAGGTTGGGCGAGTTTTGGAAATACCGGGTGGGCGACTACGGAATCATAGCGAGCATCGAGGATGCCGCTTTGCGCGTCTTTGTCGTCAGGGTCGGTAACCGGCGCGAGGTCTACCAGAAAAAATCATAAGCGGCGCGGGAAAGGAGAGAAACCTGCCGTCAGTAAGCAGTAAGGTCGGGCGCGTCTCTTTGGCGAACGCCCGACGTTGGAATGTCGGGCAACGATGAAGCTGTTGCCCGAACTACTAGGTTACGGACCTAGGCCAAGCAGGGCCGTAGGATGCACCGAGGGACGAGGCGCATCGGTCGCGTTTGCACCCCATCCGCGATTGATGGGCTTCGCAGGCTCAGACCATCCTATGGCCCTAGGAGTCTGTCTGACTTCCCCGGTGTAAACCTGTTAGGATGATTCCTCGTATCCAGAGGTTCAGCCATGAGCAACCAATTCATTCCCATTGAGCGTGACCAGCCGTTTGTGATTCCTGTACAGGA
>Ga0209083_1000373_pt1 | contig 68531 bp, 127 predicted proteins | sample AM7aDNAmetaG_FD_184132 | JGI IMG/M metagenome (GOLD analysis project Ga0209083, IMG submission 184132) | Freshwater microbial communities from Finland to study Microbial Dark Matter (Phase II) - AM7a DNA metaG (SPAdes) (version 3) | ecosystem: Environmental > Aquatic > Freshwater > Lake ... | reverse complement strand
ATCTACTCATTATGTTACTATTAATGGTGGTAGCACTAGTTCATCGTCTAGTTCTACGTCTGGTTCTATCAGCAGCACATCACATTCGGTCGATAATAAAAAAGATGTCATTATTAGGTATTCTGGAGCAATATTTGTAGGATGGGACCCACTGGCGCTAAAGCCTGCCCCATCAGTAATCGGCCTAGAATATATCATTATAGACCCTATTTCTGTTATGGGTCAATATGATATAGATATTAAAAAGGCATATGTAGGGCCACACCTTAAGTTTTAAAATAGTTGTTGACAAATTACTTATAAAAGAGTATATATGTGTATGGCCACACCTGTCTCTATTTTAGTTGATAATATGATACAATTCGATACCACGTCTATTGATATTGGCGTGGTTCGAGTTTTAAAGGACACATTTACGTATGCCAATCCTGAGTATTATAAAAAGAAAGCCATGGGGTATTACGTCACTGAAAAGGAAAAGTTTATACAAGCCTATAAAATGGTTGGTGGCACAATGCTTTTGCCCCGTGGGACTATCTATAGATTCAAAGAAATTCTTGATAAACACGCAATAGCATATACTTTTACAGGGCAACGGACAACTGTTCCTTGTGACATCAATTATCTTACCAACGATGATTCTCCACTCACGCAATTACAAGAAAAATACGCCACAGAATTAAGCAAATACACGCAAAGGATTTTACTTGCTCCTCCTGGGATGGGTAAAACCCGCACTATATTAAAGCTTATTTCGTTAATCAAACAGAAGACCCTGATAGTCGTTCATACTAATGAGATTTTAAAGCACTGGATTAACGAGATCACAACCCACACCGATGTTAAAAAGATTGGGCAGATAGGGGCTGGAAAGAAAACCATAGGTGACATAACGATAGCTATGATACAAACCCTTAACAATTGTGATGATGAAGAATGGGACGATATTAACAAGTATTTTGGGTGTGTGGTAATCTCAGAGGTACAGCACTGTCCAGCTGAGCGCATGTTTGAGACTTGTAATAAGTTTAAATCTAAATATAGATACGGAGAAACGGCTAGCCGCACAAGGAAAGATGGTAAAGAGTTTTTAATGTTCGATAGCATAAGCTCAAAAATAGTAGAGGTTCCAGAGAGCGAGTTACACAGCATTAAGAGAGTTTTAGAGGTAGAAGTGCACATGGTGGATATTCCTTATTTTAACAAGCAGATTGAGGATTGGGTATTTTTAATTGGAGAGTTGGTCAAGGACACTGATAGAAATACCTATATTTGCAATGAGGTAATTAAAGATGCTAACAACAACCACAAGGTTTTGGTCATGAGTGATAGGAAACAGCATTGCTACGATTTGCAAAAGTTGCTTGCGGAACGTGGGGCGAAATCTGTCGTATTAACCAGTGATGTTAAGTTAGATGATAGGAAACCACTAATAAAGGATGTGGCTGAGGGCGATACAAATATCATGATAGCAACGTCAAATTTGATTAGCGAAGGGGCCAATATCCCGGCCTTATCTTGTTTACATCTGGTTACACCCTCTAACAATTTTGAGCTTACAAAGCAAAAAGTAGGAAGAATTAGAAGGGTAGTTGATGGTAAGAACGACCCAGTAGTTAAGGATTATGTTGACAACGAGTGTAACTTTTTAAAAATAATGGCTAAGAAAAGGCATAAATACTATCAAAAACTTGGATTTACGGTGAAGGAATACGACGCAGTATAAAGGTCTTGACAAACACATCAATGTTTGATATACTTTGAAACGGAATTGAAGGAGGCATAGTGGAAGAATTTGATGCTGTATTAGGTAAACCCTACGAGAAAGGATACGTTGTACTCCCAGTTAAGTTTCTAGAAGAAGCTATTAAGTACACACAGACCTTGAATGTAACCCCAATGATCCCCGGCGCTAACGATGAAAACAAAACAAGCGTTAAGTTGTTATTGATAGCAATAGATATGTTAAGAAAAGATAGGTATTCTAAACTTCCATTCAACATTAAAAACATATCTAAGCTATTAGGTGTTTCTGAATCAGAAGTCACAAAGATGATACAACAGGCTATGGACTTAGGAATGATAAGAAAGACAGAGGCTGGTTGCTATAAAATTAATTTTGATAAGACAGAAGAGCCGGCCAAGAAGATGGATTTTAACCGCATGGTCACAGCAGAAGAAATAGGGCAATTATACATAGAACATTTTAAACAAGCTTTTCCAGATAGAGAGCCAAGTGTTTTAAAATCTGATTTGTACGCACTGAGGGAGATAGTGGATAAATATGACCTAGATCAGATAGACGCACTGTTGGGTGGATATTTTAAACTTAATGATGATTTTTTAAAAAATGGCGGTTATCAACTAAAATGGCTTCCCAATAGAATACCCAATATTCAAGCGCAACAAGTTTTAGCAGTAAATCCAGAGTTCAAGGATAGGGGTTATAAGTTTATAAATTTATATTCTAAATATTATAAAGACTTTTATGGTGACTGCAAGCAAATTGTGACAGATCAAATGGCTGCTAAGTTAGGCGAAAGGCTAATAGAAGTAGACGATGAAAGATTAGAGTTTTACGCTAAAGCATCGGCTCAGGAGACCAATCCAGATCGTCAAAAACTTATGCTGCTGTCATCATTGGTGATAGACAAATTTTCTTTTGTTTGGCAGATTTTAGAAGACCAGTTTAATTTAAACTATATTAAAGAGGCAAGAGAAAAAAAGATCAGTTCTCAAGCCGCACATGAATCAACGCCTACCGATCTTTCCAAATTACGCAAGGTAAAAGTCCTGAACAGAAGAGGTGTGAATGAATAGCATTGTCTTAAGTGATTTAGAATCAGAGAAGTGTCTTCTTAATATACTTATACTAGATTATACTAAGTTAAAAAAGGCCGTGTCATATCTGCCTGTTGATTTTTTATATGATGAGAAAGCAAGGTTTATAATGACGTGTTTGTTCAATTACGACAAAAGTTTTAACAAACCAGTTGGAGACATAGACAATTTTTTTGAAGCACTCAAGCACTCTAAAAGGTTTAGAAACATGTCAGATGCAGAAAAAGAAGAACTTAAAATGTTTATCCGTCATTTATACACGTATAATTCTACAGTAGCATTTGACACCGTTGTTATCACACTGCGAGCATGCTACGCCAATAGGATATTTGCACAAGAGATGGACAAGCAAGACGATAGTGTAGCTGCCATGCGAACAGTCTCTTCGGTTATAGCCCCAATAGACGGCATGTTAAAAAGCAACATAGTTATAAATAATCACGACGTCGCAGCCGCAGAGGCAGAACACTCTAATGTGATACGGTTGAATAGAGCATATGGCCTAACATTAATAGATGACAAGATAAAGTTCCAAACTAAACAGTTTCACATAGTATCAGGCCGTTCCGGTGCAGGCAAATCTATATTATTGGGGATGGCGGCCCAGCAAGCATTAAAACAGGGATTGTCTGTGTTATATATTGCGGCCGATATGTCAGCATTAGACATAGAACTAAGACTAGCCAAGGCCTTTAAGGACGACTTTTTACAGGCTCCTGGTAATATCACCATAGACGAAAAGCCAGGTATTACGTATATAGATGAGATAGAGTTGGATGTAATACAATCTAAACCTGACTTGCTGATAGTGGATAATTTTGACAATATATCTATTAGAGAGCAAAGGGGCGCCACTAAAATAAGTCAATCAGAATATAATTCACAGCATCTGTTACGCATAGGTAAACAATATAACTGTTGTGTGGTTGTGGCTGCTCAGCAAAACCATAACAATGATTCTGGAGACTATGATATTTATGGTGCCAAAAATGTTAAGTTTGTTGCCACGTCTTTTTTGGCCATTTGTCCACGGTCAGAAGAGGATTTACTATCCGGAGTGTCTAGGATATTTATAGTCAAGAATCGTGGTATAGGGGCAGGCGCCACAGTTAAAGTCTTGAATAATGCGGAAAAGAATCTTACGTTTGCAGATTTAGTGGACGACAGCCAGGAGACTAAATGACGGTAGATCAGATAATAGAAAAATATAATATAAGGATTGCCACACAGACGCAAGATGAGTATAGATGTTTTTGTCCCATTCATGAGGAGTCTAATCCTTCGTTTTCCATAAATAAAAAAACAGGGAACTGGATTTGTTTTAGTGGTTGCGGGGCTGGTAACTTAATCTCGTTAACTATGAAGATTAATAAGTGCGGTTATCAAGAAGCTAAAAAAATGCTTTATGGAGACGATAATCTTCTCCGGTATGAAGAGGTGCACAATAATTGCGATACCGTAAAGTTACCAAGTGTGGTTGCGCTTCCGGAATTTTTTACAAACATCAAGGACAAGGACAACTGCCCGGCATATGTTCTCAACAGGATGAAGCTGGCAACGGCTATAGAATTTGGGATAGGATTTTGCGACGAGGGATATTTTCAAAACAGAATAATAGTCCCGATAGTTCAAAACAAGACGGCGGTGGGGTTTGTTGCTAGGGATTATTCCGGTAACGCTGAAAAAAAATATCTATTTCCAAAGGGATTTAAGTCTCGGGACTACATATTTAACGCAGATAATATTAGTAGTAGCGAAGTAATATTGGTAGAGGGGCCGTTTGATGCCATATCTATGTGGGAAAAGGGGTTCAGAAACACCGGCTGCATATTCGGCATAGATATAAGCGTTAGACAGGTAGATATCATGATTAAGAAGAAGATAGATAGTGTAGTGCTGTGTTTTGATAACGATGAAGGAGCCAAGAAAAACTTTGGCCTATTAGCAGCTAAACAAATAGCGCAACGCTTTAAGTATTATTTTAAAAATATTTCTATAATGAAGCTTCCAGGTTCACGTGATCCAGATGAGTGTTCACAAATAGAGTTGAGTTTAGCCTATAGATCTAGGAAGAAAATTATGTCAGAGAGCAGGATGCAGGTGGATTTTAGTTATTGACATGAGCGTCAGAAAGTTGTATAATCGGAAACAAACAAACAATAGGAGGCAGCCTATGACCAGAGTCGAACAAGAAAAGGCCATTCTAGAAAATAGTAAACTTCTCAAAACGATCGCATCTAAATATTGGATAGACGGGTACACACGGCAAGATCTTTATCAAGAGGCCGTTGTCAAGTACTTAGACATAATGGATAAGCGTCCTGATAAGTTAAAAGTGAAAGGGTATTTGGGAAGGGCTATAAATAATAGATTTAAAACAATGTTATATATACAAAAGGCCAAAAGAATTACATACGAAACCGGTTATGATTTTTCTCTCTCCCACATTACGCCAGATTCAAATCTTTATTATATTCATGATTTTGACACTCACCTTGTTAAAGAACAAATTTTCAAGTTGCTGGAGAACAAAATAGGGTCTATGCCAGCTTTTGCGTTAACGCTCAAATTACAGGGCGAGAGATTGAAGGACATTACTTTTATGACCAATGAAGAATTTGGCAAAGACATTAACAATAGACATATGCACATGATACTGAAAAGAGCAATGAAGAGCGTTGGTAAAACACTTTCTACAATTGGAGCATTATGAAAGATTACTTTTGTCACCTTCACGCACATAATCATTATAGCCTTCTTGATGGCATAGGCACTGATCAACAAGTTGTGCTTAAGGCTGTGGCCAATAATCAGATAGCATTGGCGGAAACCAATCACGGAACATGTGGTGGTTTCTTTTCGTTTTATAAGGAATGTAAGTCTAATGGTATCAAGCCTATTTTGGGTGTTGAGGCATACATTTGCGATGATATGTTGTATCGCCCACCCAAGAAAGAAAAGGGCACACCAAAAATAGAGGAACCTAAAAAGAAGTTAAATCACATTAACCTTTTGGCTAAAAATGCCAATGGCGTGAAAAATTTGCAGAGGTTGATCACTGAGGCTAATGTTAGGGGATTTTATTATAAGCCACGGATAGATTTAGAGTGTCTCAAAAAATATAGAGATGATATCATACCCATGTCGGCTTGCGCAAGCGGGTTAATTCCGTCTCTGTTAATAGGTAATGGCGGGCTTACCAAACAGGAAGCTGACGATAAAATATTGCAGTATATAAACTTTTTTAAAGATAACTTTGGAAATGAGTTTTATTTTGAAGTCATGCCAAATGAAATGAAAGTACAAACACCAATTAATATGGGGTTGATAGAGTTAGGGAAGAAACACAATATCAAGATAGTTGCTACCAATGATTGCCACTACATAGATTTTGATGACCAGATAGTGCATGACACGTTGCTTATGATACAGTCTAAAACTAAGGTGAAAGATCCTAATAGGTGGCAATTTGAGGCTCGCAAGCTTTATATGATGACTGGCGACGAGATGAAGATAGAATTTAAGGCTAATCATAGATACATGACCGGTAAGGAGATAGATGGTTATTTATCAGAAACGTTGGCCATAGCCGACAAAATTAATATAGACATTAAATACGAGAACTATGCTTTACCCAAGTTTGATCTCCCAGCAGGTGTTACAGACAATTTGGCTTATATGAAATCTTTGATGCAAAAAAGGATAGAGGACAAGAAGATAGCGGAAAGGAAAGAATATATGGACAGGCTTGAATATGAGATGAAGATAATCCAAGAGAAGGGACTTGTCAATTATTTGTTAATAGTACAGGAATTTATACAATGGGCGCACACGCAGGACATATATGTTGGCCCCGGCAGAGGCTCTGCGGCTGGCAGCCTTGTTGCCTACATGTTGGGGATTACGGACGTCGACCCAATTAAATTTGGTCTTCTTTTTGAAAGGTTTATAAATCCAGAAAGATTGAACATGCCTGATATCGATAGTGATTTTGAACATTCTAAAAGAGAGGCGGTGAAAGATCATCTCATTGATAAGTATGGCAGAGAAAATGTTGCTAGTATATGTACTTATTCAACACTTCAGCCGGCCAGCTGTTTTAAAGATGTATGCCGTGTTTATGACGTGCCGTTTTTGTTGACTAATTCACTTGTAAAAACGTTCGTCACTAAAACAAATTTGGGTGAGCCAGCAACTATTGAATATATTGTAAAAACTAATCCTAAGATGACTAAGTTTGCGAAGGACTATCCAGAGATAATAAAGATAGTACAGAGACTAGAGGGGCAATACAGGCACTGCTCAGTAGCTGCCGGCGGCGTTTTAATCACAGATAAGCCTATAACAGAGTATTTGTCTTTGAGAAATTCTAAGGACAACATTATTACTGAGTGGGATAAATATGATATAGAAGAGGCAAAACTGCTCAAGATGGATGTTTTGGGAATACAAACTTTAACGGTTATAAAGGATACGCTTAAGATGATAGGCAAGGATAGTGAATGGTTATACTCTCTTCAACTTAATGACAGGACTGTTTTAGATGCGTTTACAAGAGGCGAAACCGATTCCATATTCCAATATGAAAGCGACGGAATGCACAAGATATTAACACAGATATCGGATATGACATTTGACGATCTAGTCGCCGTCAACGCTCTTTATAGACCAGGTAGCATGGAATTTATAGAATCGTATATACGCAGAAAGAAGGGACTAGAGCCAGTTTCATATCCGTTCCATGGATCCGATAAGTACTTACATAGCACTTTTGGCATATGTATTTATCAGGAACAGTTAATGCAAATAGTTAGCGAGTTTGGTGGGTTAACAATGGGAGAAGCCGATTTCTTACGTAAGGCCAAAGAACGTGTAACCGACGAGAATAAAGCCAAAATAGAGAAATTGAAGGCTGAAATTATTAAGCGAAAAGGGGATATTCTCAGAACACAACAAGTTATAAAGTTTATTGATAGTGTTGGCGGATATTCATTTAACAAATCTCATAGTCTTTCATACGCTCTTTTGGGATATTTTACTATGTATTTAAAGATGTATTATCCTAAAGAATTCTGTCTAAGCGTTTTAAACGGGACATTAGAAAGCAATAAAATGCTTCTGGATACAAGAAGATATCTAAAGATGGCAGCTCATCTCGGCGTCAATGTAAAACCGGTTGATATCAACAAGTCTTTTGGCAATTATTCCATAGACAAAAAGGGAGACGTCAGAAGAGGATTGTTGTCCATATCCGGCATCGGAGATAAGGCTGTGGCGCATATTATAGAAAAGCGTCCCTTTAAATGGTTTAGCACATATACAGATAAGGTTGACAAAAAGACATGCAATAAAACGGTTACCAGAACTTTAGTAACCGTAGGCGCTTTTGATGACACAGATCCGTATTTTATGCTCAAACCGGCAGCTGAGAAGTTTTTAGGCGAAGAATTGAAGCCAAGATACTTTTACGAGCTGACCAAGCTTGGCGTGTTTGTGAGCAGAAACCCATTGAGTTATTTTAAAAGTCTTTATGACTCAGGATTGCTAAAACATATAGAAAACATATACAAAATGGATCTTAAAAAAGAAATGGGGACAGTGGCGGTTCTTACCAAAGTTAATGAAAAAGAGGGAACTATAACCATAGACGATGGGACAGCCACAGAGAGTTTGAATATAGACAAGGACATGTTCTCAGAATATAAAGATGAGTTAATCGCAGGCAGAATTATGGCTTTAGTTATTAAAAAGATGAAGTGGAGGGCCAAGAGTAAGGAACCAACCATTAATGTTGCCAAAATTATTAAAATATTTGTTGACAAAAAGTCTGTTTTAGGGTATATATTAGATAGGGGAGGTGTACTGCCACCAAAAGAACAGGTATTTTAAAATATTAAAGAACTCAAAAGAACTGATTTTAAAGGAGGCTATATGCCAAAGGGATATAAAGAAGCACCAAGAGCGGATTTGAAAGACAACGTTTTGTACTCAGCAATATTGGAAAACGCTGAGGGGAAGGAATACGATAGCGGCTCTGCTGCCATTCAGCTCAAATTCAAACTTACAGCTGAATCAATGAAAGGCGCACCGTTTTTTGGGAAGATATGGGTAACGGAAGACGAGGACACTGGCAAACGGGTTTGCGCAACAAAGAACGATTATGTTCTATTTTGCGCTCTCGCAGGTCTCACCATAGATGACCCTAAGGCTCCATCATTTGCGTCATCTAAGTTTGCAAAGGAATATATCGGAAGCAAGTATAAAATTTCCGTTGTGAATAAACCAAACAAAGCAGACCCATCTAAGGTATTTACTAACCTTAAGGGTATCTACTCAGAGTCAACTGAGATGCCCAAAAATGAGGCTAAGGCTGGTACAAAGCCGCCTAAGGAAGAGGTTATAGAGGAAGATGACCCTAAACCCCCGAAACCAGGCGATGAAGAGGATTGGGATAAATAAGTAAACGGGTAGCGATGAACGCCGACTCTGGAAGGGACAGAGATGGTCTCTAGTCAGCAGATGGTCAAGCTTCATCGCTACCCCGCAACACCGGAGGGGGAATGTCTGATTTTAAAATACTAAATTACGACGAATTAGATGCTGAATTACAGACATACAAAGTTGTACTTTTAGAACCGTCTGCGTATTCCACCAAAAGAATTAGTGAAAAAATGGTGAGGATACAGGCTTATAAAGATAGGGTACAATCAATTATAGAAGACGCATCTAAGAACAGAAATATTTTAGAACAAAAATATAACGAATTATCATCTCAGATCGAGCGTAAAAGAGAGGGATTGTTAATTAACAACACTGATATAAGTAAGTTGCCACAAAAGAAAGCCGAAGCCGCCTCCAATTTAAAACTCGAAAAAGAACTCTCTGATTTAAGACTTGCCGAAAACATGCTGCTAGATGCTAAGGATTTTGAGTCTAGGGCTAAACTCAGGTATAACAATCTGGACAGCACAAACAAGAATATGTCCAGATTAATGTCCATGTTCGATGTAATGTTCCAAAGAGGAGAGATAGAAGTTAAGCAAGGGTATCACGGAGGTCAAAATGTTTAAGTGCTATAGGTGTGGCGAGCAACAGCTGCCTGGTGTAGGTCAACATAAAATCGTTGTCAAGACAAGGATTATAGAATATAAGGATGGCAATGATAATGTGATCGGCAGAGGGAGTGAAATAGTGCAAGAGGTGGCTATGTGTCCGAACTGCGCCGGGAAGGAGACCATTGATGAAGAAACAAAAGAGAGCGAACAAAGAACCACAAGGGTTGTTCATAGAGCCAATGTGGAGAAAGTCCGTAGCCGAGACGAGGGTGGTATGTTCTAATTGTGGTTTAACAATAGGTAAGTGTCACGAGTGTGGTAAAAGTGAAAGAAACATGAAGATTTTGGGATGGAGTTGCTTGGATACTAAACTTCGCTCATGGCATAGGTGCACCGCTTGTTATGAAAAGTCAGCAATTCAAGATAGAAGAAGTAAAAGGAGAAGAAAATGAAACCATGCTCCAAGTGTTATGGTAGAGGGTATGTCGGCACGTCACCAAGACCAGAAGACTCTAAGGACGCAATAAGACCAGATGAAAAATATATATGCCCAAAATGTATGGGCACAGGAGACAGAGAGGCCAGGATGAAATTTATAAAGAAGATGAAAGAAGAAAAAGCCAGAAAGGACGCAGAAAAAACACATAATGCCGTAAAAGCACATGAAGAGGCGAAAAAGAAAACTGAAGAGGAGGTAATATGAAAGAAGAAAAAAAGGTAAAGCCTAAAACACTTGCTGAAGTAATGGCCAATTGTAAGACATTGGGCATCATAGCTGATGGTAAGGACGTAGACGTTGTATCAACTGGGTCACTCACCCTTGATATAGCTACCGGTATATATGGATATCCACGAGGTAAGATAGTGGAAATATTCGGCCCCGAATCAGGCGGCAAAACAACAATGGCTCTTGTAGCTATAGCGCAGGCTCAAAAAATGGGAAAGAAGGCAGCGTTTATAGATCTTGAGGCAACCCTTAATCACAAGTGGGCGCAGAAGTTAGGTGTTGATACCGATGCTCTTATTCACATAGTCCCGGATTATGGTGAGCAGGCGCTTGACCTTGTGATAGATTTGATTAAAACTAACGAGTTTGATATTATAGTTATAGATTCCACAGCTGCTCTTGCTCCAAAATCTGAACTATTGAGGACTATGGAAGAGCAATCTATGGGAACTTTGGCCAGGCTTATGTCAAAGGCCATGCCAAAACTTACGCAGATAGCCAGCAAAACAAAGACTACAATAGTGTTTATCTCGCAGGTAAGAGAGAAGATAGGAGTGATGTTCGGCAATCCTGAGGTGTCGACAGGCGGCCGGGCATTGAAATTCTTCTCGTCTATGCGTATGCGTGTTAACGTGGTAACCAAACCTGACGCTAAATCCGGGCCAACAGCGGAGGAAGGTAATCATATCAAAGTTAAGGTAATAAAGAACAAATGCGCTAAGCCACATCTCGAAGCAGAATTTTTCTTGAATTACGAAAAGGGTATAGACAATGACAGAGAAATATTGTTTGCCGGAGTGGAAAAGGGGATCATCACGCTAGATGGCAGAACATACACGTTTGAAAAATGGGAAGCCGTTGGAAAAGAAAGGATGATAAAGCTAATTCAGGACACTCCGGAACTTAAGGCATCTCTTTTAGAAAAGGTTAAGCATTCAATGGCAAGCTCCTCTCCTGTAGCTGTTGTGGATGAAGAAGTAACGTTAGAGGATATAGAAGAGGCAGCTAGTATTAGCAATAAAACAATTGAGCAGGAAATGGAAGAAGAGGAAGCCGCAGACAAGAAAAAAATGCGGGTCGGGAAGGGTGTAGCGGACGAGGACTAATCCATGATTTCTCGTCTGACCCTGACCAATTTTCAGGGGCATAGCCACACTGTGGTGGATTTTTCCAAGGGTTTTAATTGCTTGGTGGGCTCTACGAATTCTGGTAAATCCTCAATTCTTAGAGCCCTCAAGTTTGCCCTGTGCGGTGAGCCATGGGATAAGCATTTTGTTAGGGATGGGGCCGAGTATGCAGAAATAATCCTTGAGATGTCTAATGGCGATAAAATAACAAGAAGAAAGGGAGAAGATATAAATGAGTACGAATTAAACGGTGTAGAGTATAAGAATTTTGGCGTTAAAATCCCATCAGATATTCGTCGTGCAATAAATATAAATCCCATCGAATTAGAAGACCAAGATATAAACCTTAACTTTTCAGATCAATTAGATGCCCTCTTTCTTATAGATGATACAGATACACTTAAAGCAAGACTTTTGAATAAGTTTTCTGGCATGGACGTAATAGATGATGTGCTTGTTGGTTTATCAGAAGATAAAAGAGAATCTACCAGTATCACCAAGGCCTTAGACAAATTAATTGAAGAGCAACAATTAAAGCTTAAAAGCTATGACGATATAGAAAGCAAAAAAAGCACACTCTATTCATTAGATTTGGAGATGGAAGAATTTTCCACATCTAGCAGTCGGCTTGAATTGTTATCGGCACTGAGGTCTGATTTGGATGTTTGGAAGCAAAACAGGATTAGGCTAAAACAGGCGCAAAATCAACTGGTTCCACTCACGCTAATTGATTTAGATGGTATATTGAAATCTTTAGAGGGCGTCGAAACAACACTAAATGACGTAAGGCGTATCAATAAATTAGAGAATGAAATATCCCTGGCACGAAAGGACTTACAGAATATATCTAAAGTAAATGTTGATGAATCTTTTGATGCTGTATTTGCAGTTTCTGAACAAATAAAATTAAAAAAAGATGTTGCTAATTATCTGCACGAAGTGTTGGATAAGGAAAGATTATCATATAAATTGCGTGCGGTTGAAGAAGAATATGCTGATAATAAAAGAAAGTTTGATGAATTGTGTAAGGGTACTAACTGCCCATTATGCGGGGCAGACTTAACAGGTATTAAGGAGGAAAAATGAGCGACAAGACGGAGTATTAGAACGATAACAGAAGGTGAATTGGGAGACAATATAGAATTAACCAGAGCAGCAGCCAACACAGTAAAAATTAGCAAGAAGAAAAATAGGAGCAATAATGGTTGATTTAAAGTCTATAGAAATTACAGTCCTTAGGAGGAAACAATGAGTATAAGTAATGAACGTTTTTTAGAGAAGGTACTTCGGCGCTCATTAGAGAGCTGCACAAATGCTATAGAAGACGCTTATGATGCTATAAGTTATGAGCCTGATAAGGAACATATTAACGAAATAGTGGCAGAGTTTAAATCTCGGTTAGAGAGACGCTTTGTTATCAAAGCGAAGGAGCAATAATGGTTGATTTAAAGTCTATAGAAAAGTCGTTATCAGAGATTAGAAAAAAGTATGGTGAAGCTTCTGTATTTCGTGGTAGTGACAACATCATAACTAAAGTAGATGCTATTTCTACTGGTTCGCTTATGTTAGATAGCGCACTAGGTGTTGGTGGTGTACCGAGAGGTAGATTAGTAGAAATCTCTGGACCAGAGTCTGGTGGCCACGATATTAAAATTTACAGGTAGAGTAGTTAATATCAAAGAAGCTTTTCGTCTCATAAAAAACAATTTGTGGAAAGAAGATAGTTTCTTACAGATAGGCTACAATCAATGGTTTGTCCTAGATAAGCTGGCTAACACTTTTAACCATAGCTGTAATCCCAACGCCGGCATTAAAAATAGGGCAGACCTGTTTGCGCTACGAGATATATCAAAAGGGGAAGAAATAGTTTATGATTATTCTATGGTGACGCCACCAACAATATGGGAAATGGCCTGCAAGTGCGGTAATAGCAACTGCAGAAAAATAGCAAGCGATGTAAGGAGTATTCCAAAAGATGTTTTAAAGAAGTATATAGAGATGGGCAACATAAACAATATAACAAAGACAGCGATAAAGAGAGTGTTAGAAGATAGGGCAGAGATACCAAAGTATATCAAAAGCGAATTGAGAAGTCTTAAGGGGATAAAATGAAATTACTTTATACACCAGATCTGCATATCAGAGATACTACCCCAAAATGTAGAAGCGATAATTTCTTCGATATACAATTTGAGAAGCTTGAGGAGGCTTCCAGTGTAATAACCTCCAATAAGATAGATTATTGGTTATGGGGAGGGGATTTGTTTGATAAGGCTGAGCCGTCCCTTGAATTGGTAAACAGACTCACTGTATTTTTAAAGAAAATTCAGGTGCCGATTATAAGCATTATAGGCAGCCACGATATGGTAGGATATAACGTAGATACCGTAATGACTAGGCCTGTAACAGCACTTGGTAATTTGTACATAAACGGCCACATAAAAGTACTTAATAATACTAGAAATAGCTTGACAAAGTTAACAAGTAATGGTATAGTTTATCTGAAAGGAATACACGCTAGAAAAGATATATTGCTAAGTGATTATAAGATTAACAGGGAAAAGGAAATCACGATCATTATGAGCCATGACCCAATAGTAGAAACACCGGTAATCTTTGAGCATGTGCTTATAAAAGATGTGGCCCAAAAATGCAACGCAGATATCGTTTTATGTTCTCATGTTCACACGCAATTTGATGTAGTGTCAAACGGTGTAAGATTTATTAATCCAGGACCAATGTCAAGGCAAGAAGCAACAGAGATAGGAATAGAACCCAAATTTTGTATAGTGGAGGTTTGATATGGTACTAACAACAGAAGCGGAGAAGGGCCTTGCGATAGTGTTTGCGATTATTTGTATGGCAAGTATTGTGGGGGCGATGTGTTTTATGTTCGTGCTTGGAAGAAAAGAGGGATGGAAAAATGGGAGGATTCGGGGTATCAAAGAGGGCATTACAGACCAACAAGCAAAAGAGATGATAGAGTATGAGGATGCTGGTTTAAAATTAAAAATGCCGGCAAAAGATTGGTATAATCCCATTAAGAGATGCGCTGGCATTAACAGCCACGCATTCATGCCAGTAGATACGTGTTTAGACGGTGGCTCATTAGTGTTAAAATGCATGAAGTGCGATGCTGAAATAATCTTAGATAAATCTCATCCAGATTATGAAAAATATAATAAAATCTTTGTTGATAAGTGTAAAAAGGAATTGTATAAAAAATGAAGATAACATATGTGCCAATAAAGACAGCCAAGAAAAATGTCTTCAAGAAAGAAGAGGTGAAAGAATCAGTTAATTATGACAATTTCATAGATGAGTTAAGAGCGATAGACACCAATCAAGATGACGTTATTAAAGAAATAGCCAGAGTTATTAAGGGGACGGATGTCGGTGAAGATGTCAAGAAAGAGCTGATGAGAAGGCTTGAAGAGAATCACAATAAAAATTAATGATGACGGAGCCCATATGGATCTTGAAAAAGAATTAATGGCACTTAAAAGTAAAATAGAAGAGTTAAGAGATAGAAGGGCATCATTGACAACGGAAGTAAATATTAAAGACAAGCAGTTAACAGAGCTCAAGGAGGCACTCAAAAAAAGGCTTGATGCGCAAGGAGTTAAATACGGAGACTTAAACCAAGTTATAGCACAGCTAGAGTCCGATTTAACTGCAAGGATAACAGAAATTAAAGAAAAGATAGGGAGATTAACCAGTGAATGATTTTAGTTTAGTGGTGAAAAAATATAATTCTGCCAGAGACATGCTTGTTCGCAGAATAGGAGAACGTGATGCTATTGCTGGTTCAATATCTGATGCTAGGCTTAAATCATTTCAGGCTAAAAAATCTGTTGAGCTATATGAAAAGTCGATAGAGACTCTTCAGAATGTTAGCTCTGTTATGAAAACAACGTCTATTAAAAATGTAGAAACCTTAATCACTAAAGGTCTGCATGACATAGTTGACGAGAAAGATCTCTCCTTTGTTATCAAGTATGATTCTAAACGTAACTTCATTCAAGCTCAATATAAAATACACAGCAAGATGAAAGATCAAGATTATGACATAGTCAACTCTTTCGGTGGTGGTATCGCAGATGTAATCAGCATTCTTCAGCGCATTATATTTGTATATAAATTTAATACAGCTAAAGTATTAATACTTGACGAAAGCGGGAAGTTTATCTCTCCGGATAAACAGGCTAATCTTGGCAAGTTCCTCTCAGATATCAGTAATAAGCTTGGAATGCAGGTAATATTGATAACTCACAAAAAAGAGGTAGAGTCACAGGCCAATCAGGTGATAAAGGTTACTCAGGTAAACGGAGTTAGTTCAGCGGAGGTCTCATGCTTAACGTAGGATTAGATATTTCATTAACTGATACAGGAGTGGTGGTAATGCGTGGTGATGAGGTTTTGGCGGCAGCAAGTGTCCCGTCAAAGAATGAGGGGAAGCATATAGTCGCAAGAATGGGGAGGATTGGAGGAATTTTTGCGGCGATTAACAATCACATCTCAGCACACGCCCTGTCAGACGAAGAAATAATTATTACTATAGAGGGATATAGTTTTGGTTCTAGAAATGGAATGGGCGTATCACTTGGTGAAAACGGTGGAGTTATAAGGTTTCTTCTGATTTCTAAATACCCTAAAGCCAAATTTTTAGAGGTTCCGCCAACAACTCTTAAAAAGTTTGTTACCGGCTCAGGTAAGGGTGAAAAATCTCTGATGTTAAAAGAGGTTTACAAGACTTATAATTTTGACACGAACAATGACAACATAGCTGACGCTTTTGCCCTCTGTAAGCTTGGATATTACAAGGCGCAATATGATAAAAACGCCACATGGAAGAAGTGGAAAAAACACGAAGAAGAAGTGTTGTCTAAAGTGGAGGTTTGTTGATGGAAAATCCAGCAGACGACCTTGGAATAGAGACGCACAAAAGCACCAATAAACACATAGGTTATCCTAGTGACATAGGCATAAGTTGTAAGGTTGCATGCCCATGGAAGTCGCAGTGTAAGAATGCTGTAGATGGGTTCCAGCAGCCGTTAATATGCGTTAACTATAATCCATCTTGTCTTATTTATGGCAAGGAGTCGTTAAAATGTTCTAATTGGGAAGTAAAAGAAGAGCAGGCTCCACAGCCGAAGGAGGTTAAGAAGAATGCTGATATTCGTAAGCCGAAAAACTCTAAGAAGATTCGTAAATGATGAACTTAACGCTCAGCTTGGAGAAACTGGAGCGACAGCAATAGATAGCGCAGTATCTAAGATATTGCACAAAGCGTCCATAGCCGTTAAAAGCGATGGGAGGAGGGTCATTAAAAAAGAAGACATAGATAGAATTGTCGAACAATTGACAAACTAAAACAGCTTGTGGAGGTACTAAATGAAATGGATGGTCTGCCAATTAGGAAAGGTAGATGTGCCATCTCTGCTGAGGAACGCTAAAGGGCCGGAATATTTAGTTCCCATATATGAGACAGAAAAAATAAGAAACAAAACAAGGATTAAGGTTCAGAACTTGTTGTATCCAGGGTACATGTTCGTAAGCGATATAGATAGTTTTAACAAACTAAAGATTAAATATAAAGATATATATTTATTGCTCAAGAAAACAAGCGTTCGTGGTAACATAGTTGTTATGTCTGCGAAAGAGATAGAAGAAAAAGAATTACTCAAGTGCATAGACCGCAGCATGAAAATTGTAACCAAGGGGACGTGCATACCGGTAAATGGGTTTGTGAAGATTCTTTCCGGGCCATTTGCTGGGTATGAAGCAAAAGTAAAAGCTTCTAGTGAAAACAAGCTTGTTGTCGAGGTGATGTTGTTTAAAAGGCCGGTTAATCTAGACCTTTATGTTGAAAATGTGGAGGTCATAGACTAATGGAAAATAGACAACTAAACAAAAACAATAATATTGTTCCTGGGGCACCAGAGAAAATACTGAAATACCCAGTGTTTTTCAATGGAATCCCGCTAGAAGATCTAGACTTTATGTATTACACACTTGATCCTCACGACAGGGAGGAAGAAATAGAAGGACAGATGGAATATGATTCTAGGAAAAAACTATATTTGTCTGTAATAAATGACATTGTGCGAGAAAGGTTTACCGAGCAGCAAAGAAAGATATTTCTAATGTTTTTTGGATATCGGGTTAGGCAGCAGGAAATAGCCAAGATTTTCCATATAAGCCAACCGCACGTTGCACAATGTTTGAAAAAATGTATTAAAAAGATCAAGAAGAATTTAATAAAGGAGAATGGACAATGCCTACCGATAATGACCCCAAAGAACCCGTCATACCAGAAATCGACGACATCGAAAAAGAAATCGAAAAAGAGCTCTCAGAAGATAAACAAAAAATTAAAGAAATAGTCGATTTGGATGCACCGTTGGAAGCACATCCAACGCCACTGGCTGCTGATGGGCGCAAGAAAAAGGTGCCAACCATCGTTGGTGAGGCATATGAAATGCTACTAATCAAACTGCTACGAGACAATATAGACACGTATTCTGCGGTCAAGGAGCTAACAAGAGCCGGCGTTAAGACGTCCCACGACTCAATAGAGTATTACCGCAGCTATTACGCTGGAAGAATTAATGAAAGGTACGACGAAGTATGTAGGACTCACAGAACATTGCTAGAACATAGCATAACGGATTTAAAGAGTAAGATAGGGAAGAACGCTTCAAGTCTTCAACAGCTTAATTATTACGTTGAAGTTCTTAACATAGAAATAGAAATAGTCAGGAACTATACCCCGGATCTTAAGGTATCAGATAGAGAAGACATGTTAGAAAAGCTCATAGGTCGTGTACAAAACTTAATGACACTTAAAAACAAATACGTCAGCGACCTAGATAGGAAGGATAATATAAAGAAAATTATCCTTGACATCATTGGAGTTGCAACAGACACACTTTTACATGAGAGCCTTACGCCGGATCAAAAAAAGGAACTGCTCGATAAGTTTAAAGAAGGTGTCAAGGAGTATATTGGGTTCGTAGAATAAAGGAGTTGACATTGAGTGATTTATGGAGTAGTATAGATAGAAAGGTAGACGCTAAGAAGGCACAGATAGATGGGCATATTGTGCCAGAGAGTGTTTATAGATTTCAGCCAGTTGACTTCAGTACCTTTGTTGAGAGCAAACAATATTGCGGTTTTATTAAACTCTCAAAGAAACAGTTAGATGCTTGTTATGCGATGCTATATGGGTGCTCGTTTGATGAATATAATGCAATGGCAGAAAAGCCATTGAATATATTTGATAATCCAAGGTTTAATGTGGCAACCCTCCTCTGGGGAAAAGGTTCAATTCTTGCCCATTCTGACATAATTACAGCTGACGGTAAACGCATGACTATGGAAGAAAGTGCAAGAAAGAACCTGCCACTAATACTCTATAGTAAAACAGATGATGGCAAAATAGTCAAATCACTATCTACACCGGCGATTAAAAAGCCAAATAAAGAAAATTGCTTCAAAGTTACAACATCTCATGGGCACATCTCAGAGTGTTCAGAGGATCATCAATTCTTCACAGTGGGTGGGTGGAAAAAGCTTAAGGCAATGAAGACTGGTGATTGGATTTACTCAGCACAAAAAACAAATATAGAACAGATATATAATGAAACACCAGCACTCAGTAGGTGGGTGGGATATATAATAGGGGATGGAAACACATCAGCTGATCATAGAATATTGTTTTTTGCTAGTAAAGAAGAGATTATAAAAGACTACTGTGATGTAGTGGAGTCTTTTGGTGCCACATGCAGAATATTGCCGCACAACACTCCTATTTCTAAATTTATAAGCTTTAAGTTTACTGGCAAACGAGGGGATAATATTCTCAATAATCATGCCAAGCGTCTAGGAATATATGGAAAACTATCTTCTGAGAAACGCATACCAATTGAGATCATGTTCTCTTCAACTGAATCAAGAAGAGCATTGATAGAAGGGCTTTATGCAACTGATGGATGGTGTTGCAATCATTGTGGTAATAGTGGTTACACGCAATACGAGATAGGCTATATTAGTAAGAATAGAAAGCTCATCGAAGATCTTGATTTTATGCTCAGGGGATTTGGCATTGTGGGTAAAATATCTAAAAAGAAGACCATGTATAAAGGCGAGGAGAGACCCTATTGGCAACATCTTGTAATGAATGCTAATATGCAGTTAAAGTTTATAGATAACTTTAACATACCATCTAAACCATATGAACAAAATATGAGGGATCATCTCAACAATGTTGCTAAGAAGCGTGGATTCAGAACAGACCCAGCTCTAACTAAAATAGTAGCAGAAGAAGTAAAACACCTTAATACCTCGATTGGTGCAGAAATGCGCAGCAGAATTAAACAAGGCCAAACTTTATCATATGAAACCATGTATGGCCTAGAATCTGTTAAACATCTTGTTAATGATGAACTCATGTTAGAGCAAATTAAATCCATAGAACCGCTTGGTATGCAGGATGTTTATACGTTTACTGTGGAGGGTACACATAATTATTTACAGGGTGGACTGCTCCATCATAATTCTGGTAAAGATACAATCTGTTCGTTGATGACCCTTTACATAGCATATTTCTGCGGTTGTTGCTGTAAGAATCCGCAACAGTTATTGGGCATACCAGACAACGATGCCATAGATATAGTCAATGTTGCGTATTCAGCAGATCAGGCCAATAGAGCGTTCTTTGAAAAGGTTAAGCAGAGACTTTTGCACAACCCATGGTTTAGAAAGTATTTTAATGTTGAAGAGTCCGGTGCCGTAATTAATGAGAAGAATAAAGAGATGACCACAGACACCATTAAGGTTGGGGCAAACGCAATCATGTTTCCTAACCTTGTGCGCTTATTTTCAAGACATTGTGTGTCCGGGGATAGTTTGGTTCTTCTAAAAGATGGTTGGAAAAAAGTTAAAGATATAAAGGTTGGTGATGATGTAAGAACGGCAGACGATAAGTTTTACAAGATAACAGAGATAATGAATAGGGAAGCAGATGTTCATAGGGTTGTGCTTAGGAACGGGTTGTCAATAAAGTGTACACTGGATCACCCATTCTTAGTTGTTAGTGAAGGCGTGAAAAAATACAAGAAACTTTCAGAGCTAAGTGTTGGCAGCAATGTTTGGTATAAACTGAATGTTGGCTTTGATAAACATAAGAAATCAATTTTAACAAGTGATGATATCATCAAGCACGCTCATACGAAATTTGTTGGGGAGTGGAACGTAGACAAGGACATGTCTTGGCTTCTTGGCATGGTGATAGCAGAGGGTAGCGTTAGGGAAGATTACAATAAGGGGTTTATGGTATGTCAAAAGTCTGGGAAGATAAACGATAATCTGGTTAGAATATTAGATAACAAGTTTAAAAACTATAGTGTCGTTAAAGTTCCAAAGGGTTATAACAACAACGGGTTTGTTCATAGTGATGATTTTTATACATATCATATGTGGAGTATTGAATTTATACAAGTACTTCAGCAGCTTGGCATGCACCAAGTAAATCATGCAAGCAAAAAGACTTTCCCGTACGAGATAATAAACTATGGAGATGAGGCTGTTAAATACTTCATAGCTGGAATGTTTGATGGTGATGGATGGCTTGGATCAAAGCAGTTAATATATGCAAGCACAAGTCAAGAGCTATTATATGGATTATCATTTTGTCTTCACAACTTTGGTATAACCTGCTTCATATATAAAGATAATGATGTGTATAAGCTTCAGATATGTAACACACATAGAAACAAGTTTCTTGAGATGATTCCAACAATAAAAAGCAGGAAGAGATATCATGAGAGCAAGGCGTCTGTAAGTTATAACAAGAGTCTATATTTCCACGGGCTCAACGAAAACATATATGAATATGCTAAGGAAAAGAACTTGTTAAACGACAACGCCTCAAGAGACCTTAGGCAAAAAGATGTAATAATAAAAGATTACTTTAAGGGAAAGCAAGCCCTTGTTAACGAACCTTCTTTGAAGTATTTCTACGATAATGATCTTTACTCAAGCGAAATTATCAGTATAGAATATTGCGGCAAGGAGACGGTATATAATTACTTTGAGCCCAAGACACAAGAGATGATAGTTAACAATATTTTAACATTAGATTCAGAACAAGAATCTACAGAAGGGCTTAACTTGTTATGCTTTACGATGGACGAGGCAGATGCGTTCAAGGCAAAGACTCAGGTGCGTAATGCTGATAAGATTTTTAACATGTTACAATCTTCAGCGGAATCAAGATTTGGCAGTAAATATAAGGGGTTTATAATCAGCTTCCCAAGAACAGATCGTGGGTTTATGATGAAGATGATGGAATTAGCTAAAGTGGATCTTCATATGTATGCCGATAGAGCATTCACGTGGGAAGTTAAAAAAGAACAATATGAGAAAAGCGGAACGTTTGATTTTGATGTGATCAAGAAAGACGGAGAGAACAAGGAATTAAAAAACACATATAAGGTCCCGCTGGATTTCAAATCGTTCTTTACCAGAAATCCTACGATGGCAAAGCAGATGTATATGTGTATGCCTCCAGGGGCAGAATCTCCATTTATCGAATACGTAGATAAGCTTTATGATTGTGTTGATAAGTCTATGAAGCCTATTTTTGAACTGGAGCCGGTGTATGATACATATACGGAACACGTTAGAAAGAGATTGATTGGTATTAACGTTCCTCAGAACGCATTCTCTACGGAATATGTGCTAACAATAGACTTGGGACAAAAGCATGATAAGTGTGCGCTGTCCATAATGCACAGAGAAAGGGATAGGGCCATACACGATTTGTCAATATCGTGGAGGCCATACGATCCAGAGAGCCAAAAGAAATATGTCGTGGACTTCATAAACGTTCGTGAGATAGTGAAGGAAATGGCTAAGCATATTCATTTTAAGATCATGCTTGATAAATGGCAATCTTCTCTTTTTGTGGAAGATTTCAGGGCTGCTGGACTATCTGCTGATACATATACACTTAGCGTAAAAGACTATAACAATTTTATGGATTTTATTTATACAAAGAGAATTATCCTTTTAAACAATAACGAGTTGATAGAAGAAATTAAGGGACTTGAAAGAACAGCGGATGGCAAGGTTGACCACCAAGCCGGCAACGCCACAGAAAAAGATATGACAGATACAATAGTCGGCGGTATCAGAACCCTTTTCTTGACCGAGTTAGTCGCCACAAAAGAGGGCGGAGAGTTCATAACCGAGAATTTGCAATATCAGGGTGGCGACCTAATACAATAGGAGGAATAATGGAGTTACCAGAACTATATTGTGAAGGCGTGCCAATTGGGAAGATTACTGGAACCATTACGTTTGAAACTAAAAACGATCTCAGAGATTATTTTAGTTCAGACGAAGGTGTTCAAGAAAAAATTTGGATGGGGCGCACTGTTTCTTTAACAGCCTCTACATTGGTTTCTGATGTTGATTTAAAGAACGTGAAATCGTTGTGTGTTCATATTCCGGCTGGGCACCTTTCTATGCACAGCATGATATATGCGCATATGTTTATTAGTAGTTTTACTCTGGTATGCCAAAAGAAAGGCAAATTTGTATACAAGAATTTAATCTGTGATGCAGACAGGAGGATGTTATGATGAAAAAAGTTAATTATAAGGGGCAGTGGATAGACGTGGAGTTCACAGCAGAGGAGATAGCAGATATCAAGTCTGCCACAGCGGCTGACAACAAAAGAATAGCCGATGAGATTTACAAGGTTAATAGGGGATTGCCAGATGCAGTTGTGGCAGTTCTTGTCCAAAACGCTACCCAGCATTGGGCTTATCGTGTGGATGAGGCAGCTTATGAGTACGCTAAAAATATGTTGAAAAAAGACGAATAAATAAGTATATATAGATAGGGGGGGGGGGAGCATATGCGAAAGTTGCTTTGCTTTTTGGGGATGCACAAACCCGACGATGCCTGTATATATAATAGTTGGTCGAAAGTGTATGTTTATACTTGCATACATTGTGGTAAAAGATACAGGGGAAATGATAGGAGAGTACAGTGATTATTACAGTTAAGTGCGCCACATGCGGTAAAAAGAAGAAGGTCAGTAGCGCCATTATTAGGACGCACCATTATTAGGACGCACCATTATTAGGACGCACCATTATTGCTCTAGAAAGTGTTTCATCAAGTCCAATAGGCACAGAGGACTTATGGGGAAAACTGTATGAAGGTCAGCGATGATATATTTAGAGAACTGATAGACAAGGGCGTCAAGCATAAAACCATAATGACATTGTGCGGCGTTAAGTCTACAGGCACAGTTAGTAACAGAAAAAAACGCCTGTCTATGGTTAGTAGGAGGTATAGCCGAAGCGTCCCATTGACAGAAATTAATTATATTAAAAAATTGGCCTCCGAAGGACTCAACTGCCAACAAATAACAAACAAATGTTCTGAAGAGTTTAAAAGGGACGTCTATTATAACTATGTTGATCGTATAATGCGCAATCACAACATACATTGTAACGCAAGTCCACGAGAAAAATGGAGTAAAAAAGAAATAGAAGATTTAATAAGACTTGTTGAACTCTATGGGGTGCGTGAGCGTACAGGGGCATATCTTTTAGCAAGATTTAAAAACAGGACATGGGACGCAATAAAAAAGCGTGCTTCTGAGTTAAAACTGATGGGAATCATTAAAGCCAAAGGAGGCTTACAGTGAAAAAGGCATTGGCAGTTAGAACAGAAAACGGAATAGCAACGCAAGAAAAGATCAAAAGAATAGAAGAGATGTATCAAGACGGGAAGTCAATGACACAGATAGCGTTTTATGTTTCAGCGTCATTGAGCGCCATAGAGAAAATAATAAAAGATAACAAGATTACCACAAATTCACCAAGGCCTGTCCCTGGAAATCTTCTAGAAGTCCAGAGCGTGAGCGACATGAATGCGCCGGTATGGAAAGAAGAAAGAAACATGATATCCAATATTCTTTCCAATTATCACGATTTTACAGTTATAAGCGATCTCCACGCCCCATACCAAAACAATAAGCTACTCCATGATATGTGCGAACAGGATACAAACAAGGTTCTTTTAACTGTTGGAGACCTATGGCACCTGGACTGTGCTAGCAGCTTTAGGAAAGAGCGTGTGATTAATTTCGACAAAGAACTAGGTGTGGTTCTAGATATACTTGAACAGCTGTTAAAAAGATATGATAAGATAGTTATGTTGATGGCCAACCACGAAAGACGGTACATTCATGAAGCGCAGTATAACCTAAGGCCCGAGATGATAGAAACCATGAGACATAACCTGCTGCTGTCACGTAGAGTGGCAAGCATTTTTAATGGCAGGGTTCTTGAGACTGATTGTTGGTGGTATAAGATAGGTAAGGCTATTCTTGCACATCCTGACTGGTACACTAGGGCTGTTGGAGCGACAGTTAAGCATAGCTGGGAATACTTTATGAGCATCGGTGAAACAGATTTTGACTGTATTCTCAACGCCCATACCCATAAGTGTTCAAAATTTGTAAGCATGAATAAGACGTTGGTAGAAATTCCCTGTGTCTGTAATCCTCAGGAATACATGAATGACGGCCACAGGCACAACGCCGAATATTATCAGGGATGGACAAAATTCAAAACAGGAAAAGATGGGTCAGTAGATTTTAATGATATTGATCTTCATCATTGGACCGGTAAAAAATAGGAGGAATTGTGGAAATTAAAAACTATAAGTATGTGTTTATAAATATGGACGATAAGATTACAGAAGTCAATAATGCCAACGGCATTATCAAAATACATCTTGAATCTGGAGATATGATACAAATAGCAGATAAAAAAATGAAGGAGATCTTTGATCACCTAGATCCAAAAGATGTCGGGTTTAAGCTGTCTAAATAATGGTTTTAGAGGGATTAATATGGGGCTTTTGTAAAACCGTATTTCAGGTTATAAAAAGCCTTATATAGTGAGGATTAGCGAGGAGATGACGCCCATTAAAACCATAAAACTTAAGCGGTTGTTCCTGTATAATGGTAAGAAATACATACCATTTATCAGAACCTCCGGAGATGTGAACCAACCATTTATGGAGGCTCATAGGACGGACGATGGGCCAACCACTGTTAGGCGTCATTATTTTCTTTCTTCTTCACCCCCGATAAACCAGTCATTTACGCTGTTGCAAATATTTGGTATTATGCAACAAAGTAGGAGCATTAAAGCTGACGGGGTGTGGATAGTGGATGTTCCCACCGGCACACAAAGAATAATGAAGAATTCAGAACTGAGGGACTTTTTGTACGGGAGGAAAAATGGTACCAAAAACGGACTCAATAGAACACGTGAACCATAATTATACAGCATCTTGTGGATTGCAATTAACAATAATGATAGAGGAAAATACGAAGAACGTGGTTGATATCAAAGTTGAAAATCCAACAGGCGAGAGCGGTAAGAGCGGAAGTTGCAAAAGCATCATATTTGAAATATTAACTAAGTTTATAAAACACTCTGAAAGAGAACTGGTAGTCAAAATATTAAGCGGGCTTGACGAGGATAAGTTTGGCATCAAGGGCGCAATAGGAAGTGGATACCAATGTCCGGTCGCCGGTATAGGCCCTGGGAAAAGAAGCTGCGTTGATAGAGTCGTCAAGGCAATTTTAGATAGTAAAGAATATGAAAAATATAAACAAAACATCAAAGACGCTGTAAAGGTGGATAAGCACGATGACAGAGAAATACCAAAACATCAATGAGTTAATAGATGAACAGGATGATCTGAATCCAATAGCCCCTGTACAGGGTAAACACGTACAGGGCTTTTTTATTAGAGAGGCTATGTATTTAGATGTTCCTAAAGAGTTCACCCCAATCGCAGACTTTATTTCTTCGGTGGCACAAAAGCATAAGCTAAGTGTTTATGCTGTCGGTGGGTTTGTGAGAGATTTAGTCATGAATAAATATAACAAAGAAGGCGACGCAGTAAGAATGCCGAAAGACTTAGATATAGTGGTTGACACGCAGGAGCCAGACGGAGCCGAGAAGTTTGGTAAATTACTATTAAAAGAGTGGGCCGCAACGCATCCAGAAGAAGACGTGGCATCTAGAACACCTATTACATCTGATCGCACCACGTTTACCGCAAAAGCTCTTTTGGGCAAAGACATGATAGATATAGCCGTCCCACGCAAGGAAGAGTATCCAGACGACGAGAGCAGGAAGGCTGTTGTCACCGGAACCACAACGATAGACGAAGAAGCTAAACGCAGAGATTTTGCCATGAACGCCCTGTATATGGACTTGGCAACCCATACTCTAAAAGAAATACCTGGAATCACTGAACGTGGCATAGAAGATATAAAGAATAAAAGAATCACCTTTGCCAACAATGCTCCTGATGGCGGAGATAAAATAATGCAGGACGACCCACTAAGAATGATAAGAGCCATTAGACAGGCGCTGCAACACGGGTTTGATATAGATAAATCTATTATAGAGGCTACCAAGAAGAACATATTAACATTCGTCAGGAAAGTTAGCAAAGAACGTGTTAAAGAAGAGATGGATAAAATGCTTATGACCAAAGATCCACGCAAGGGTATAGAATATATATTAGAGACCGGCCTGGCAGATGTGATAAATCCGGTGCTGGCTAAGGCCTTACGTGATATTAATATATCACACGATAATCCAAAGTACCACATGGAAACCGTTATAGAACACGTGCTGATGGGGTTAGATAAATTTGATGATGTAAGAATGAAATGGGCCTGGCTATTGCATGATTTAGGTAAAGCCGATACAAAGAAAATTAAAGGCGATGTTGCGCATTTTATAGGACATGAGGACGTGAGCGCAGAATTGGCCGAAAAAATACTTAAGGACTTGAAGTTTTCCAATGAAGACGTACAACACATATCGTCTATAGTTAAACATCATATGAAGACGCATGACATACAACCAGGAGAAAACGGAGAAATTAAGGAAGAAAAGATATATAAATTGATGTATGATCTTGGGGATTATGTTGATGATGTAATCAAGTTTAAGTACGTGGACAACGACTCTAGGAAAACTAATGACGTGTCTAAGGCTGTTGGTGAGGACAAATTAGACTTATTATCTAAAGAGGTCTCAGGGAAACGTGATGCTTATAAAGTCATAGTTAACAACCCAATATTAAAAGGCGGGGAGATTATAAGGTTATCAGATGGACTAGCAACTCCCAAACTTAGTGAACTTAAGAACAAGGGTTACATTCCAGAAGCTAGCAAAGGATGGGTGGCGCAAACAGAGGAGTTCCTTTTATTTCAAAGGTTTAAGGATCCTGAAATGATAAAAGAGAAGGCCGTCAATCTTGTTCGTGAATTTATCAAATCTAAAAAGGATCGCCAATTGTTAGAGGATAAAGAAATTAAGAGTAAGATTAAGGAATGGACTAAGGAAGAGCCTAAAGATAATGATAAGATATTCCTTGAACTAAGGGAACTTATTAACACGATTAAGCTTAATGATTTTGACGTAAACAAGAAGCAAGCCGTTCATGTTATAGATAAAAGATTAGAAGAAATATCGAAGAGCGTTAATAGTGGTACAGAGCAACGTCCGGATTATGTTGAGGCGTTCTCTATAGAATCTAGATTAAAGGGGAGTAATATGTGGATGATTAAAAAGGCTGAGGCGCCAAAATATAAAGACAACCGCCAAGAGGCAAAAGACGCTGTTAAACAAAAACAACTGGAATACAGGAAAAATTTGTATAATGAGCTCAACAAACTAGCTTCGGAAGTTGCACTGGCCGGCGGGAAAATTAGCGGCTGGATAGAAGAAAAAGAGATACCATTTCTAGCAATTTATATGTATGCTGGTCTGACACCACAAGAGGCAATAGACGCATTTCAATCAGCAAAGAAAGATAGCAATGGCGATTATACTATAATTGTTAGGAGTATTATGCAAGATGTCGTTGATGCCCCAACAAATAAGTGCGGTAAATGTGGAACAGAAATAGATCCAAAGTCTGATGTTTGTTCCAAATGCGGGGCGGTAACAGGGGCATCTACTGGCAAAACGCTAGATGAGAGTAGGCCTATAGGCGATATTTTGTCCATAATTAATAAGGCTGGTTTTGAGGATACCAATGATTTGTTTTTGCCCAAAGACTCTGTTATTAAATACGAGGACGAAACAGACTCCAGCGGGGCCTTTACTGGCGGACAAAAAGAAGTTGGGCACAATCAAAGTTTAGATAAGTCTCACCCATCTTTTGCTTCGTTCAATAAGTTTGTTAGGCTTATAGGGCAAGGTGTAATGGACAGCAATAAGTTGACGTCAGTCGATGTTCAAGAGCTTGGCATCTTTCTTAAAAAACAATCTTTATACCCAAGCGACAAGATGTATTTTGGCGATTACTATATTAAATATTATAACAAATAATGCGGAGGAATCATGGCTACAAGTGCTTTGTTAATTGAGTTGGTGAAGTCATATTTATCAACTGCTAAAAAATTAAACATTAAAATGTCTGTAGAAGATGCACATGACAGGGTATTAAAGATACGTGAAATAGACCCAACACCATCAGCTAAATATACGAAGTGGCTGGTCGGGCGTGATATAGCTGGGTGGAAAGATCCAGCGCACGACGATATAGGCAATTATGGCGTAGAGAAGCTGCGTAAGATTATAGAAGGCTTTGATGAAGCGTCTAATAAATATCACTCATATATACCAGATATTAACACATTCGCAGATGTTGGTCAGCTCACAAGCCAATTAAATCAAATAACAACTGAGCTAGCATCTGCGTCAACCGGCAGGACCGAGAAAGATCCAGGCGTGTCTGGTGTAGAACCAAAGGACAACACCAAGCAGTTTGTTCCGATAGTTGGAATACCTGGATCTGCTGTTTTGAAAACCCAGATTGGGTCTGAGGCTGAATTTATTAATCAAGAGTTGCCGCCCCTTTCAGGAAATTCTCAGCAAGATGTGATAGAGTATTTACACAATTTTTTATTAAGCTATGCCAAGAAGTTTACGACAGATGCTGGATATAAAGTTAAAAGCGCTCTCTGGTTAACCGCCGTTAGTATAAAAGATTTAATAAAAAAATTTCCTCCGTCAGATCAATATAAAGAGAAAACCATACAAGAACAAAAGCAAGGTAAGCCGGCGAAAGAAAGAGAAACCATAGACTTAGAAAACAAAATAGCGCAGTATTATAAAAAATACCCAAACCTTAAAGATTGGTTTTTGGATGCATCTCAGCATTCTTCTGATGGGGCAGGACTGAGATACGACATGAAGAAGATAGGCCCTAATAAGGTGCAACCTACAGGCAGCAATTTGCCCAAGCTTGTCAGGGAAACATACACAGAAAAGGATGCTAAAAAATATGATGAAGAAATGTGGAACATGTTTGATCCTAAAACATATAATGACATGCTTAAAGAAAGAATATCTAGGATGGAAATGATTATAGATCGCATGATCAACAAGGGTTGGCCTAACCCCGGTAAGGATCCTAGTGTCTCTGCGGATCCTGAAAGAGGGACTCCGGCAGATGATAGGCGTTATGCTCATGAATTCGCTAAAAAACACTATAATGAAAAGTTGGTAAACCTTGAAAAAGGCGGGAAAAAGTTATCAGAAAAAGAAAAGAAAGAACTGTGGGAGAGGTGTCTTAATGAAGAATTAGCTAGATGGGAAAGTAATAACCCACCCAAGCCAACAACAACAAACAAAACCAAAATAAAGAAAGATTTATCTAAACCACATAACATATCAGATATCCCAGATTCGGCAAAAGGGAGATGGGTGATTGGTCCAGATGGAAATGTCACAACAACAGAATAATAAAAAGTGCAGGTATTTCCCCTGCCATTTTATTCCTGAAGATTCGGAACAGCTTTTTAGCTGTTCCGAATGTTTTTGTTCTCTCTATCCATGTTGTGATGAGCGTTATGGGTACATGCTTTCTAATGGCCTATGGGCATGTGAGAGATGTGTAAAACCGCACTTGACAAAAGAATAATGTTATAGTATAATCGAATAGAAAAGAGGAGGATAATAATGTCGCACCCAAGTCAAGTTGAATTTTGCCTTAAGATTAAATCAATGTTCCCAGATCACTTTAAAAACAAAAAAGTTTTAGATGTTGGGTCTCTGGATATTAATGGAAGTAATCGTATATTTTTTGAGAATTGCAATTATACTGGGCTAGACTTAGATAAGGGCAAGAACGTTGATGTGATATGCGAAGCCCATAAATATTATGCAGCAGACGAAACGTTTGATACTATTATATCAACAGAATGCTTTGAACACGATATGTATTTAAACTATACATTAAACAATATCGTCAGGATGTTAAAGCCTGGCGGACTGTTTTTATTCACTTGCGCAACACTGGGCCGGCCAGAACATGGCACAAGCAGAACAACGAGTTCCGACTCGCCATTTACCAGTACAAAAGAGATATGGAAAGATTATTATAGGAATATAACCGAAGCCGATATTAAACAAATGTTGTATTTAGATAATATATTTTCAGATTATAAATTTAATGTGCAAGGATTTGACATTCGTTTTTATGGAATTAAATATAAATCTTGACACAAGAAGAACCTTATAGTATTATTGAATAGACGAGAACTGAGGAGAATATGCCATATCCATATATAAATGCTGTGCCTACACACCACCCCTCAATCCCGCAATACTCACCTAATGTTGTTACAGCCACTTGTGCGACGAAATATATAACTCATCATTACCACTATAACAAGCGTTTATACCAAAATCTTGAAGGAAATATATGGATAGCCACAATAGAGGAGGCTTAATGCCAATTTATACTTATGTTTGTAATAGGTACGGACACAAATTTGAACACTATCACGCAACATATGTGATAGCAATTAAGAGCGAGGGCAGGATGGTTTGCCCAAAATGCGGTGCCAAGGTTAAAAGAACAATAAGTGAAACCAGTAAGCCAGTAATCAACTAGAGGCGAGATGAAACCATATTTAATAGCGACTCCGTCTTTTATGCGATATCACGCAGGGGTTAGAGTTTTGTTTAAATTGGCAAGAACATTGTCCTGGCGTGGTTATGAGTCTTATGTAAGCTCCCCGGCTAATGATTCTCCGTATTCCGTTAATGTTGCTAACCCTGAAATAATTAAAAGGATAGCGGAAGATGGTATAGTAGTTTACCCTGAGATTTGCCCGAGCAATGAATTCAGCGCTAAAAAAACCGTTTCTTTTATAGCCGGATCTGCGCATAAGGGTGATAAAATGTATGACATATCATTCTATTGGGATGAATGTCTCATACCTGCCAATGATATTAATAGGAACTTACTAAGGCTAGATGTAATAGAGCACGACTTGTTTAACGAGTCCGGGATTGGAGATAGAGATATTGTGTCACTTTATGTTGGTAAGGGGAATTATAATGATTTAAGTATGATCAAAGAGATGGGAACAACTTATATGATTGACACAATAAAACCGACAACTAGAATGGAATTAGCCAACATATTAAAACGATCTAAAATTTTGTACACGGCTGATCAAAACACAATGTTAATAGAAGAAGCCATACAGTGCGGCACACCAGTATTGGTGGCGTCTAAAAACAAAGATATTATAATGGAAACCAACCCCAATCATTATGGAATAGCCTATACCTCCGAAGAAATACCAACCGCAAAAAACACCTTGACAAAAGCCCAAGAAGCGTATTATAATAAGTTTATGAAAGACGAGGATAAATTCATAGATAATTTTATTAGTTTAACGCAGGCGCTATGATACTAGGATATATAATATCGGGTCTCGCCGTGTTGGGCAGCTTCCTTACAGCCGGTAAGACAAACGCCATAAGGCTAAGCGGGTTTATAATATTTGGATTGACAAACAGTTATTGGATATGGTTTTGTGTTAATGCGCATATTTATGTACAACTTGCAATGTGGATACCGTTTTTGTTATCCTCAGTTATGGGGGTAAAAAGCAATTGGCGAAAATAAGTGAAGATATGTGGATAGCCCTGGATAGGGCATGGGGAAAGACAAATAAAAAGAAACATAAAGACCCGTATATGGAAAGACTTAAATATAGGATAGCACAGTCAATGACAATATTCCAAGATGGAGATATTCATATGCATTATAACAAAAGGAGACATTGTGGGAAAACCAATATTGATAGATAAATATCCGCCTGGCGCATATAGACTTTATCCGATGCACGATTTGCACACGCCTCTTACTGATTATCCACATTTGCGTTATAATCCAAGGAGATATAATAACATATGCGGAATGATAGAGCCAAAACAAGATCCAAGATGGTGGAAGTCCAGCAAAAAATAATAGATAATGGTGGCATTGTTGGAACGCTTTGGGGTGTCCAGTTCATTCTATCTCATCATATTGCGTTATAATAATCGGAGGTATAATGGCAGCTGTAAGAAAAAATATTATTACAACAAGTGATTTAAAACACTGTATGAATTGTGCAAGACATTGCGACATAGATAGAATGTATGAGTTTGCTATGAATGTACTCAAATATCAGGACACGGTGTGCGCTTTGTATGAACCAAAGAATCACCATATGCATTATAGGATAAGATAATGGCAAAGATAATGGCAAAGATACCATCACTAATAGCGTGGCATAATGGTTTTTATGATTCTAAAGAAATGTTTATACCGCATCACATGATTTATAATAAAAGAAGGTATAAGTGGTAGAATTTAATTGGGTCGTATATGAAAACGTAGGAGTGGGGGGGGGGTATATAACCCTGCCGCAGCAGCCAAATGGACGTTGCCCATAATAGAACACATACACTATAACAGGAGACGGCACGATGTCGAAAAAGATAAGGGCCAAACAGAAGCAGTCAATATCGTTAAGTAGTGGGCTTCGTGATATTGCAGCGGCCATGATGATGCAACCGCTTAAACAGGGGCTCGACTTTACCGGATGGGCAAGAAAATATGTGGCACCGCATATGCATTATAACAAGAGGAGGCATCATATTGAGACTCCCTACGACATGGTGTAAATTGTCTAAAATACACCATATGCTTTATAATAAGCGGAGGATCCGTGGATCAATTTAATGTTGTGGTTACGCAAGATAAAAATGATCTACGTTTCTTAAACATAACTTATACCATTAAACTGACGTGGGGTCATCATCAACATTACAATAAGCGGAGGTATAGTGGAAAGCCAAACTCCATATCAGGCCCCAGATAAAAAAGATCCACGGATGATCTATTTTAAAGACGTAAAGTATAGAAGATACAATATATTAAACAGAATTTTTAGGCATCATGCGCATTATAATAAAAAGAGGCATAATGAAGAAGACAAAGAAAAAGGCTATACAGGTGAGTGAAATAATAGGAAAACGAATAGTAATGGACACGTTTCCGATATCTATCCCTAACAGTATTAAATACCATGATTTACCGTGGTTTGGCAGAGGACACATGCATTATAATAAGAAGCGGCATAGTCATAGGAATAAGGATGATTAAAAAACCAGACATTTATAATGATCCATGGGGATATGAATTAAAGATGTCTCCGACGCATGATTCCATATTAGATATGGATGAGCATTTAATATTATATATTAACATAGGTTACGTTATATTAAAGTATAAACACGATGAATATGAATTAATAGAACACGATGAGGTATGGAAAAGCGAAGACTCTTCATCAAATAAACAATCTCCAGACACATTCTTAGAAGACGTATACGCTGAAATACTTAATGCGCATCCAGAGTGGACAATAGAGAAGATTAAAAAGGAGCTGCCGGAAGATATTAAAATGCAGATTTGCGATGCATTATTAAAAAATAAGGCGCAGCACCTTAGGGATATAGCCATATGAGTTATGAAAATATTATAACAAGTGTCAGCGATCCAAGAGGAGTAGACAAACAACAATATGATTTGTTTATGAAGATATTATTTGATTCTAAATGGGAATACAGCTATACTCAGGGGTTTGACGTTGGCTCGCACCTAACACCTATATTAATTATTACGGTAGATAAATTAAATTTTGGCATATATTATTTTAATGATGATCAAGCGACACTACGGATATCCCCTGAACATATCAATATTTGGACTATGGCTTATGTTGCAATGTTTAATACAGACATTAATAAGGTAAAAGAAAAGATTAAAAAGGAGTTGCCAGAAGACATTAAGATGCAAATGGCGGATGATATGCTAAAACACAATTTTACAATATATAGGGATTTCATAGCATGAACAAGTTTACTTATACAACATTTAACGGCAAGCAACTTAATATAATGACAGTGTTCCGGCCTATAAGTACCACGAACGAAATATTTTATATATCAATCTATATAGATGATCGGGAATATTCATTATTATCTTTAATGAATGATAAATTTGAGTCATATAGCATGCACGACGCACAAGAAATAGAACAAAGGCAGTGGTTCCAAAAGAATGCAATAGAAATAATACAGCTTGTTAAGGAAAAATTAACGGAAAGCGAATTAGATTTTATGACAAACTTTATAATGAATAAGAATAATTTTTATGAAGGTTATACTAATTCGTGTGTTAGCCTATACAGGACACTAATTGTATGAGTAATATAGGAGGGGCAAATGAAAAGGAAAAGTATTATGTTGTATATGCTTTTGCAATGATTAAGGAAAAGGATCTTGAGTTTGTCAAAGACTTAAGCGGACTTCAGACAATAGATTTAGATAGAAGTTATGTTTTACTTAAAAGCGGTAATAAACATAAGGGATTCTGGAAGATGCCGGCAGTGAAACATGAACATGACACCATCGGTGCGGCAGCCTCTGATTTACAAGCAGCTGTTGACAATTTGATACAAACAGCATACAATAATAATAATTATAATCCACAGGATAAAATAAAGACATTATGATTCGGCCGTTAATAAGGAATTAACAAAATGAGATTTATCCACAACGTAGACAATATATGGGGCGTCAATTTTTTTGTCGTTGGTGACCAATTACTTGAATGGGAATGGAACACTGAACACGAGTGGGTGCGGGGCGGTTTCAGCTATTTTCGTATAATGGTCTATGAATCAGAAGGCGATTTTAGTGGGATATTTACCATACTTGATTATGATGATTTAGGTGTATATCCGATAAAACAGTCACAAACATGTATGATATTTATTAGGGATAATATAAAAGATATTATGCAAACATTAAGAAATATAATATCGGAGGATATTCAATTGTTAATGGCCGACTCCCTACTGCGGAACCCGACATTAGGAACCAATTTCTATAGGGATCTGATAGGATGAAATTCCTTAACCCTCATGTATTGATTTTTAACTTTAAAGCGAATATTTCACCAAAACCATTAGCAGAGAATAGATTTAACACACAACAGGCTCAGTGGTCAATGTGCCATACCTTTTCGATTGCTAATCCATATCTTATGGTTGAATTTTTACCATTAGGGAATAATAATGACTATGCAGCTTTTTTATTATATAGTCTATTACTTGACAAAGACACGCTTTTGGCAGCCAGGTTCTTAGGTAGAATAAGAGATGAGATAGGGGATCACTTAAAAGACGCATTAACTAATATATTGATTAGCAATAATATGCATCATTATACTAAAGAGGAAATCGATTTTTATAGGAAGATAATAGAATGAACCGTGACCTATTCCCATTTAAACAATATCAGTTTGTGTTGAAGAACTTTGGATACGACTGTGTATATGACGCTGCAACCTGGTCGATGACAGAGAGTTTGCGTGGCAGGCCGCAATGTGACAATTTTGTGAATTATCCGGCAACCTGGGAGATGTTTATTACATACGTTCCTGTTTTGTTAATGAGACTTTCTCCACATGAGGCCCATGATACAAGTACAGTTTTTTACATATTGTCTAATGTGGACGCATCTTTGGCGTTAAAGTTCATGAAAAGAGTAAAGCGTGAGGTTTCAGAAGATATTAAAATACAGTTAACAGATGTGCTAGTAAGCCCGGAAAGGTTCCGCTGTTCATCTGAAAGGCTGGATTTTTACAGGAGAATAATAGAATGATTATCTTTTGCCCCAATCAATGTGGTAGCGCCTGTCTAATTCGCTCAACAAAAGTGAGGGGAAATAAGGTAATTTGCACGTGTGTTTGTGAAAAGTGCGATGAAGTATTTGAAATAGAATATTGTAAATTCAAAAGATTAGGCCAAGCACGTAAAAGGGCAATATAAATGGCCCTACAAACATTAGAAGAGTTTATGGATCTTGTTAGGGAACAAGAATCTTGTGGATTTCATATACATTATTCATGGAAACCACACAATCTATATGGGTATCATAGCCCACATAGGTTGTTTATAAGGTTCGTGTTAAATACTGATTATCTATGCTCTTTGTGGTTGAACGAAACTCTGAAGCCCCTAGCAAAAGGAGGTAACCGGTCGCAACGGCCCCGGACATAAGCGGGACCCACCGATGGACAATAGATTACGCTGTAAAAAGCACGAAATGGGCTTAGAATGGAAAGATGGAGAGCAAGAGTGTTGGTATTGTTCTAACTGTAAGGTGTATGAGTATTATGGCAAGGGAACCCTTAATTCAGAATCTAGCGATAGTGGCCCCTCCCAATCCTCTAAGTCTTAAAATAAGCCTATACAGGTGAGTCCTAGAGCCATCACAGAGTAATCTAGAACATCTTAAAACAGTCTTAAATGGCTTTATACTGTAATGGTTTCTAGTAACATATTTGTAATATTCACATAAATGTCCCTATTACGCTTTATTCCATCAGGCGTTTTAGGGACATTTTTACATTTATAGGGACATTTATTGCTGACAGGATAAGGAGTTTCTTACGGGCGAGCGAAGCGAGAACGTAGTTCGGATAGGAAAAGGGTATAAGAAGGAGATGAACTTGACACAGAGGGGGTGGTTTTTGAGGGGTGATTTTCGCAGGGGTGATTTTTTTTGATACATGATTTTTTCAGAAGGGGTTAGTGTTAGAGAAGGGATAAGAGAGGTTCTTATCCCTTGCTTATTATATAGGTTATAAAGAGTTTACAAGGTCAATAAAAAAGATTGACCTGTAAATGATTTTGAGGATACATGAATATTTAAGAATGGGTTTATGTTAGTGAAGGGGATAGAACAAGGAAAATATTACAGAATAAGGAGTTGATAATGAACAAAGAGATGGCAGTCCTGAATGTTATAATGGAGGCGATAAGCGAGGGGAAAAAGGTAAAAGTGACCTATCAGGACGCTTCCGGCACGCTTACGAAGAGAATTATAGTTCCCAGGGGCGTTTACGAGTCAATGCAGCACAATAAACTGGTATCTTGTGATTGTGAATTAAGGGATGAAATCCGCACTTTCAGACTTGACCGTTTCAAAGACGCTGAAATTATCTAAAGGGGTATCACAAACAACTGGTAGATATAGGGGTCGATAGTACTACCCATGCTGGTAGAAATACTGGAGGAGAAATGACCATGACAAAGCCCTGCGCAATGAAAATAGGAAAATATGTGTACCACGCCTACTATCGTATAGGTGACGGGGACAGTTTACATAAGCAGTTCACATCACCGACCAAGCTTTCAAGGGAAGAGATCGTGCAGGGCATATATGTGTTCTTGTCAGATTATGCTTCCAACCTCATCATCGAGTCGATAGACGAGTACACGTTAACTAATACGCTATAACACACCCCAGAATGTACCGGGGTAATGGAGGAACGACAATGAAAGACGTAAGAGGTAAGACAGTAGTAAAATCAAGGCTGTCACATGAGAGGGCGGCCTGGATGTACTTAATGCCCGAGCGATCCACACCAGAGCAGAAAGCTATCGCTGTGGCCGATGCTATAAAGGCCAAAGCGGCGATTCCCCCGGGGACTTGCTACAATCTAGAGGCCGTCCGGCTTAAATAGTCTGCTAGGGCTACGGGTTGCCGCAGGCCCGTAGCCCTTTTGAGCTGCGGCAAAGGAAGGTGAGATATGGACGACATAATGGACATTATTGAGCAAGGAGATTCAAGGGTCCGTGGGGCTTACCACGAGATGAAAGTAACTAACAACTCTGGCGTGTACAATAAGCAGTACAAGAGGCATGTCTGTAAGAAGACCGGCAAGTGCACCCTGTGCGGCTGGCACTCTGGGGAGAACGCCTTCCCTAAACCGGACCGCAAGCGGGACAAGGTTGATAAGTACCGCCGGAAGAAAGCTCGCCAAGCCAAAAGGCAAGCCGCAGAATCATTCTTCACCGATGTAATAAATGCCTAGTTATCAAGAATCAAGAGACAGCGGGTTTGGTCCCGCAATCATAGGAGAGAACATGTCGGCATTCAATTTCGACAGCAAGACAAAGGGAACCAGAGTAGGAGATGTCATCCGCAAGAGGCCGTCGGTAGAAGAGGTGCGGCAGAAAGCCTACCTAAGCTACCTCAGAAGGGTCAGCCCGGAAAAAGTGTACACCTTATCCGAGCAGATTGCTTTTATCAACAGAAAGATAAGCAAATTTGAAACGGCGCAGCCGAAGCTATCTCCTTATACGAGGTACAAGCTTCAGTACCTCGCCAGGCTGCAACAGGCCGCCAAGCTTGAAGAGTTCAACAAGAGCAACGTAGAGGGTTTTAAGACGACCTTCGCTGACTTAAAAGTCAGCAAGGGCAACTAAAACAAGATAGGGACGGGGTGAAGAGCCTCGTCCCTTCTTAATTTTAAAGGAGAGCCTATGTTTTGGAGAAAAGTTGTTAACAACGATAAGTTGTATTGGAAGCTAATGATGAAATACAATACATTAAAAAGACGCTTACGTCACACGCTTGGCAAATATACCAGAGGGGATTTTGTAGAATATATAGCAGTTCGTAATGGTGGAAGGCCAAGTCCGGCTCAGGGCTTCGGTGAAATTGTAAGGATTACAAATCGTAATACGTATTTCGTTACAGATATATGTCCATGTGCCCGCATCGGATGGACATATGAGTTAAATAAAAACGAAATAACGAGCCTGCATAAACAATATAATACCATTATGTTCGACTATCTTTGTGAATCGGCCGCAGCCCTCGAAGAATATATGGATAAATTGCGGTATGAAGAGTGGTGTGAATACAAAGATGCTGACGGGAAATGTTCATGCCAAAGCGGTGAATGCGATTTAGAGTTGGATGGCAAAGATGTCGCCAATATAACCAAAAAAATTCTGTTGTAAAAGGAGAAAATATGAATCCAGAATATGATAAAATAGCCAGTGAATTAAAACAAATGAGCCGATTGCAGGCGCTTGTTTCTGTTCGGGGATTGGTGCGCTACAACCACCTCGGGACGCAATTTTCTAACTACTTAGCGTCTGCCCCAGAACACGCCACATGGTACAAAGAACTTGTGGCGTTAAGAGAACTACACACAACGGAGGGGTTGTCTGTAGAAAGAATCTTGATGACGGGTGAAATGACGGACCAAGAAAAGGAATGGGAGCGTGAAGCTGTCGGGAAATATTTAGATAAAAGATTCATAGACCCATTTTACTTTACTAAAAACTTTCACCTTGCGTTTAAAGAAGGGGAGGGTAATGTGGTTGGGCAATCAAGGTCCAGCGCCATAGTGGCGGCAGCGAGGAAGCTGAAGAAACAGATAGTAGATTTCAAACTAAGGAGGAAACAATGATAAGAATGGGTGAATATAAAGGCAAGAAGACTATAGCTCTGCTTAGGAATGAGGACGACAGATTCCCCTTTACATTCGGTGTTACGAAGGCGAAGCTTATCCTCGAAAACATTGAGGAAATAACTAAGTTTGTCGAGGATGAAACATTGAAAAAGCCGGAGGAAAAATGAAGCCAGAAGATGTAGTTGTACATTATAGGTGTTGTGGCAAAGACAATATTGTGCCAGGAGTATATACTGGACAGCACGCTGACTATAAGCTTGTTTGTTCGATATGTGGCGGCTCTGCTAACTATGCTCATGATGTGAGTGCTGATTATCAACCAACCGCCGATGAAGTGGAGGCAGATGGTAAGCTCCACATTTATCTGCATAGCTGCACTGATAAGCATTGTGATGGGCAATAGCCCTGTACCAGCACTCAGTGGCATGTATAGTTTTGAATATGAATAAAGGAGGAATAATGAAACTGACTAAGGCAGAATTAATACTCTTAAACGAGATGTTATCAGACCTCATTGAGTGGGATCACTTGTGGCGAGGAGAGTATGCAAGCGAAGGATATGATCAGCATAAAGTAGAGCAAATGGCACAAATAGCAGATAAAGTACTTGAAGCAAGTAAGAAGTAAAAGGAGAAAACAAATGGCTAAGAAAGTAAAGAAGACAAAGAAGACAAAGAAGACAAAGAAAGCAAAGAAAGCAAAGAAAGCAAAGAAAGCAAAGAAAGCAAAGAAAGCAAAGAAAGCAAAGAAAGAAACAATAGGTGACTTGCTCGCTAAGCTGAATGAGTATAACAAGAAGCACGGTGAAAGGTCCTTGTGTCTTCATAGGCGACCCTGCGGTATTAAGTCAGGAAGTAACAAAGGAGGCTAAATGATAATAACTTTTGTACTTGCTTTACTGTTAGGGTTTATGATAGGATTTTATGCAGGGTATAGGCAGACAGCGGTAGATACTAACAAGGCTGTTGAGGCTTATGTCCAGGAATGCATTGACGGGGAGGAGATAATATGAAGCTTGAAATAACATCAATCGAATGCAAGTGCTGGGATATGAAGCACCGTGTTAGATTCGCATACGATCCAGAAGATAAGAGCTGGACGTGCGATGTCTTAACCACACCGGACTACGGGTTCTTTAAGAGGTGCAAAGAAGCCTTCCAACACATCTTCACACGCAGGCAGATCAGGGAATACGGATGCCTTATGCGGGATGAAGAGCTTGAGAAGTTTGCGCTTGATATACAATCCCGTGCGGCTCAGAACTTCATCGACGAGCAGTTCAAGGTGAAATGAAATGAAAAAGAAAATAAATCATCAGACATATAGTTGGGCATCGCATATGAATGCAGTAGAAAAGAGTTTGGTTGAGAGAATTAAAAAGACTGGCATGGTGATTGCCACTAAGCCGGGGGCTACTCTCAGGAATCAGTCTAAAAAGAAAATAACATATCAAATCACTGTTGAATTTGACGGTGACGCTGAACGGCCAGCTGGCACAATGGAGCTAATAACTGATTGGATATGCGACTTACGAGACAGTCTCAGTGATTCTAGACCTGAGTGGGGTCCGTGGGACTTTAAATCAAAATTACTCAGGACAAGGAGGACTAAATGAATAAAGCGAAAGGTAGACAACACCAGAAGCACATCAAGCAGGGCGGCTGCACGTTTCACAGCATAAAGAAACACAAGCACTACAAATTTCCGGTAGATACCGCCGAAAGGTTCAAGGGGTATTACAATGGGCGAAGCCTCTGGAAAGGATAAGTGCATAGTTCATACAAGATACATAGCAGCAAACGATGAATCTCTGTCACATCTCTATCAACAGATAGAGAACCTAGAGAAACAGGTGGCAAGGTTGCAGAAAGAGAATGAGAAGTTGAGATTCAAACGTGATGTTATTACCAACAAATAGTCCAGCTAACACTGGGCAACCTTATGGTCGGAGGACCTTAATCTCTTGGAGGCAAGGATGCATATAGTAACATTCAAGAATGCCAGAAGGCTGTTGAAACAGCAGTTGAAAGCCAACGTGGTACCGTTCCTACACGGTATCCCCGGGATAGGGAAGTCATCCCTTATCCGGGAAATAGTTTCAGACTTCAGTAAGGAAGAAGGCGAGCCGTGGGGCTACGCCGACTTCAGGGCGGCTCTCTACGACCAGGTAGATATCTCAGGATATCCTACACCGGATCTTGTAGAAAGGGTCATGAGGTTTCTTCCTCCGGCGCTGCTCCCATCCGGGAAAATAAAGAAGGGAATATTCTTTGTAGATGAACTGACCAAGGGTGAAAGGGGCACGCAGAATGCGTTGTTCCAACTTATTCTTGATAAGATCTGCAACGAATATAAGCTTCCTCCGGGCTGGAAGATAATCGTTGCTGGTAACCTCGGCGACGAGGACCAGACAATGATTAACGATATTGATGCGCCGCTGGCTAACAGGATGAGTCACTTCCTCCTGAAGCCGGATCACAAGGAGTGGATTGAGTACATGGGCAATACCAAACTCGTGTCTCAGTTCATAGATAACTCCTACCAGTTCTTCGCAAGAAGGCAGTCAGAGGACGGCCAGTCGTCAAGCATCAAGTATGCTTTCCCGACGCCAAGGTCCTGGCACATGTTGCAGAAGGTTATAGATGCCAACGGCGGTGAAGGTGTGCTGTCAATGGCAGATCTTTCTGCGCACGCTACTTCGCTTGTAGGAAGCGAAGCATCCACGGCTTTAATATCTTTCCTGAGCCTGCGTGTTAAGATAAGCGGAGAGGACATCGTTGAGAACCTGAGCAAGGTGAAGAGCAAGCTGGTCAATGCCTTGAAGGAAGGCAAGAACGGCTATGCTACAATGGAAGCGGCGGTTATCAATCTTAAGACTTATCTTAAGAATACTGACCCCAACCACTTCATCAACCCTGCTTCAGGTGACAGTGCTGCGCAGACCAAGGATAAGGAGAACAGGCGCAACAACCTGCTCGAATTCATCTACGACATCGTAGCCAACGATAAGTTCGGCAAGAGAGAAATGGCCAAGGGAATCTTCGAGGACTTCTTCAGTATGACCTCGAAGGATAAGAACGGCAAGGAAATCCCGAGGACCGACCTTAGCTCTCTCATGAAGACTAAGACCGCCGAATACCGCAAGATCATCGCTAGCCGTCCGGAAGATGCCATCAAGCCGGACAGCAAGTAGGAGGTAGTATGGGAATATTGAGGGCCCTATTCGCCGGGGTTGCGGCGAAACTAGATGCAATCAAGGAAGTCAAATCCTTGGTTGCTGAGATAGACACGCAGGAAAAGACGGTTGAGGACCTCAGGTTCAAGAGGGACCAGGCAAAATTTGACGTCGGAATACAGGAAGCAACTCTGTATCTGAAGTTGAAGGATGCTGCTGAGAAGATCTCCGACACCTATGTTGACGCAAAAGTTGACATGGACGAGACGACTCAGAAACTGCGTGTGGCGGTTATAGATGCTGAGCACGACTATAAGGTAGCACTTATAGAACTGACTCGGCTATATAATAGCCTTTCAGCCAAAAAGCTGGAAGTCTAACGCCGGAGGCAAGGCTTTGCCGGTTGAGCCAATCAACCGGCACCATTTAAAAAGGAGGGGTTATGGCAACATCCGCACCAAATGAAACAAAGCCCAAGGTAAGGGTGATATCTGCCAAAGAAGCTGCGGAGCTAGAGTTCAAGGCTGACAAGCGTATCTCCGATGGCAAGATAGAATGGGGGTTCGTTCACCCATTCGTCGGCGGTATGCTAAGTTACTTTGAACCTGTCTGCGATTGGCGGATCAAGACGATGGGTGTGTCAGTGAATTACGGACGGATAAAACTCTCATACAATCCGTACTTCACGTGTATGCTTCCTACTCCGAAATTGCTTGGAGTGATGCAGCACGAGCTTGACCACCTGTTGAGAAACCATATGGCGAGAGGACGCCATCTGCTTCAGAGGACGTTCAATGTTGCTTGTGATATGGCAATCAATGGCGGACGTGAAGATGTCTTGCCTGAGGGTTGTCTCTTCCCGAGGAACAAGAACGAAGCCAAGATGACAGCTGAACAGTTGTACGAGGTTGTTCTGGAGGAGAACAAGAAGAAAGGTAAAGAAGGTGAAGGCGAGGGTGAAGGCGAAGGGGAAGAAGATAATTCTGACTACGAACCTGGTGAGGGAAACGGCGAGGGTCAGGGCAAAGGTAAAGGCAAGGGCGGCGCAGGAACTCAGCCCGGTGACGGCTCTGCCGGTCAGGGCGGCGATAAAGAAGTAGATGAAGAAGCCGCTAAGAAAGGAATAGGCGACCACTCTCAGTGGGGCGACAGTGACCCTGATGATGCCGCACAGCCTGTGATTAAGGACATCACGGAGCGTGTAGTTGCGAAGACACAAGGTCAGGGCATGGGTGATTACAAATCCATCATAGACCAGATACTTCGCAGCAAATGTAACTGGCGTGCGTTGCTTCGCTATTATGTGACGTCGAGGGTCAAGACTATAAAAGAGGCCACGATGAAACATAGGAAACGGAAGACTCCGCCTGAAGTATATCTTCCTGGCAAGATAAGGATGAAAGGGCTAGATGTCCTTGTCGTTGCTGATACATCAGGCTCAATGGGGAAGGATGAAGCACGTGCCTTCTTCGGCGAGCTGGAAGGAATCATCAAGCAGACGCAGGCCGTATGCCGCATGATACAGTGCGACGATGGCGTGCAAGCTGATGAAGTATATAAGAAAGGAGATTGGAAGAAGGTTGGTTGGAAAGGCGGTGGTGGCACCGACTTCCATCCGTTGTTCAAATATGTTGAGGAAAAGAAATACCATCCATATATCATGGTATTCTTCACGGACGGCTACGCAAGCTATCCGGCGAAGAAGCCGCCCTATCCCGTCATCTGGCTCAGCACTGGCCAGAAGATGTCTTGGGGCATCAACATCAAGTTGGAACTATAGAGTGAGCGGGGGGAGAGAAATCTCCCCCGCTTCTCAGGAGGTATCATGTATCTATTCAATAAAGAAAATCTGCAATTGTATCTGCAGTTCCGCAGAGACTTTGCGTTGTTCAAAGATAAGCTGCGAGTTATAGCACATGAAGGAAATGTTTATAACTCTTCAAAGCATGTATGGGACAAGGGGCTGCTGTATTGCATAACGCAAAATGATTACGTGCATACATCAGATTTCTTTGAACTTGCTGAAGTATTCCAAGGTATGAAATCTTTTAAGCTTAACATCCCTGTGTGGGAAGACTTCGATGCCAGGTTCATCGATAATCTTTTCAATACGGAATGGAAACTTGAGTACAACAATCTCGAAGCTGCAATGAAAATCAATGACGCCATCAACATTACAATAGAGCCTGAAGAAGGCTTTATGTGTGAATATCTGATGTTCATAGACGTTGGCGTGCAGCAGGAAATACCGAACATGATAGGCCTTCCGCCACAGATAGCAACTGCGGTAGCATCCGCAGCAGCAAAGGCCGGAGTCACACTTCCAGGTCAGCCACCCGTCCCTGCTACACCTGACTTGAAACCGATTATCAATCTTAAGAGAACAACCTGTGGACTTCCTGATGCTGAAGAAGCTTGCAGCCTAATGATACTTTCTCTATTCCAGCCGCTTCACGACAGGTTTATGGAGAAGGTTAAGAATACATTAGCCGGAACCAAAGTAGAAAGTGATATCGTCGAGCAGATGCTTCACAACAGAAACATGGCTTGGCGTGACTTGATGGGTATATAAGTAAAAGGAGGAACGTATGAAACTTATACAGCTTAAAGTGTTGGCGGCGTTCATAGATGAATACTATGAGCAGCTCCCACAAAAGAAGCAGTATATTTTAATCCGTGAATCTTTGGTTGATGAAGCCAGCATGTCAACCGTAAGCGGATTAATAGATGCCAACAGAGAAAATATATTGCTGAAGATTCCATACGATTTCCTCCAGTCAGAAAAAACCAGGTTCCTGTTTACAGAAATATGCCACCCATTTTACAGACTTAACATGGAAGAGTGCGGCAAGCTGATAAATGAATTTAAGGGATATTTTGAAGAGGCGCACGTCATGGGAAGAATTATACCAGAAGCCTTTATGTCAGGAGTTAATCCGGCAGCAGGACTCCAGTTTGTTTTCACGTTATTTGATATACCGTTTAACATAGAGTTCATTCCGATGAATGATAAGAAGGCTAAGTTTAGAAGTTCAAGAAGCGACAACGATGACACCAGCTGGGCGTATTATTCTTTCATCACGTTGTTTAATGCGATGTTTAAACATGATCTTCCCGGCATAAAATTAATCATACACAAGCTTATGACGGAAGATCAGAGAGTGATGCTGGCAGAAATGATGCTGGCAAAGAACTCTAAAGAAATGAACTGGAGGGATTACATATGTCTGTAACCGATAAAGTAAAACATTTTCCGTATTTTCTGTCCAGGGAAGTGGTGAAAGAAAAGATAAATAACCTGGCGAAATCATATGATAGCATCTCTAGAAGGCTATCTAATGACAACGATAGATTGTTGAGTGCGATATTCACTCCTGACCTATGTAAAAAAGAGGATGTATTGGTTAAGTACTATAACGCTGCGGTTGAAGTGGTTTATGAATCTCTCAGCGGCATAAGAATTGTTAGCGTTGGCCGAGAAAGAATATACTTGGCTGGTAATTATTATACAATCAACTTAGATCATGAGGGTTCCCGTCTTAGCTTGTACAGTATATATGCCACCAACAGTGCCGATTATTGGAAGTGCGATCACATAACCCAATTGCCGCAGATAAAAGAACACATCATAAAGCAGACATTTGAAGCGTGTAATAAATGTTTGACACCACAGGAGAAAGCTGATATAGCAGAGCTTATCTTGGCTGACCCGGATGCATACGCTCATCTGCGAGGGGTAATAATATGAACATACAAAAGTTTATAAAGAAATATCCACGCCTCACAAATAAGATGAGAATTAGATGCGTTAGCCATGGTAAAAACTTTACCCAATTAGAAGTCGTCGGCTATATAAAATATAAACAGGAACACTATAGATACCAGGGCACGTTAGGAGGATTAGGCGACATACGGGCACCGGAGGATTTTAAAGGAGCTAACAAGGTTAGCAATAATATGGAATTTATATTAGCATATAAAAACAAAGCGATGTGTAATTTACTACATCAATGTAATGGAAATCTATTCCCAACGGTTATGCTTTTAATATACCAGGATGTTAAAAAGAGAATACAAAGAACCACCAAGGTTGCTACAGACATATGCGAATGCTTGTTGGTCCCAGGTAATGCCTGGATGAGAGAGTTACTGGAGGACAAATGACAGACGAGAGAAGAAAGATAAGGGAAGACGCAATCAACGAGAACCATGTTAAAAGCGTTGAGGTTGTTAACCGTGTTATCAGCGGGCTAAGAGAAGATGTGTATGCATATCTTGACCAGGAAAAGATGTCTCTTCTTGAGAGTGAAGAGGGCAGCCCGACGGTAGATATCAAGGGCATAAACGCACAGCCTCTGCTAATGACACGGGCAGCTGCAATACTTATGATACGCATCCTCGCTCAAACGTACGGGCTGCATCAGAAAGAGGAGGGCAAATGAAACTCTACTTTCTGCCTGAAGGATATGGATACCACATGGTTACCATAGTAAGCAATAGGGTATGCAGGTATTGCACAGATGTTGAAATTGCAAATGTAAGATACGAAAAGATTAAAACAAATTACATCTGGCCGCACGCTGAAATATTGAGGGAGAAGGATTTTTTTCCAAGTGGCAGTAAAGCTCGTCATAAGTTTTGGCAAGATTATTGTGTAAGTGATTGCGTGTCTCTTGTGTTTGACAGAAACCACAAGACAATGATTTCTAAATATCTCTACAGCGATGCATTAACACATATTGGCAAGGGATTCGTCGGACGTACCAGCAGCAAAGATTTAGCGGAAATGATATTAAACAATATTAAACTTGAGGATTTAGCGGAAGCGCTATTGTATAAACATCCTGTTGCTATGTGGCTGCGAGATAAGAAATATCTGTGAGGTAAACAATGGAATATAAGTATGTTGGCTTCCTTAAACGTGGACATGAATTCCCTATTAAAAACGGTATTCTGCACGCTCAAGAAGATTGTCTATTAGTGGTGTTCGCTGAGTTTATATATGCCTCCTTTTCTATGAAGACTATTATGGAGGCAGGAGGACGTGATTACTCTTTTGAAAGCATTGCCTTTAGGATGGGTACCGACCCAGAAATTAAATTAACCTACGAAGAATACGAACATTGGCGTACTAGAATAAGACCATATAAATATAAGGTGTGCCATAACATCCCTGAAGAAATATATTATGATGGGTTGGCGGCGAATAATTGTTTTGCCGGATGGCTTAGAGAAAATGAATTCTTTAAGGAGAAGAAATGAAGGCTGAGCAGCAACAAGATATAAAGTATTATGCTATATGCGATGATGATGAGTCGAGAAATTCTATAAGGATTATGCACGCAGGTACAAAACAGACATTCCTTATAATTTGGGTATTTAATCGCAGCAATGGCACTCCCGTAGAAATGAGTATAACCAATTCTTCTCGTAGGCCTGACGGTTCATTTTATAATGAGTTTCGTACAGACAAAGATGCTTGGGATATATTAAAGCAATGTGACCCCATGAGTTTGCTTGATGGGCTTCTCGTTAATAATAATGTTTGTTTATTTTTAAGGGACAAGGGATTCTTTAAGGAGAGCAAGTGAAATATAATATTCAATATAGAATGCGTGGACCACACGCCGGTGATGAGTTAGCATTATTTAACCGTAGAACAGGGGCTAAATATGCATGGGTTTACGTAGACGTCGGGTTTCCGTCAAATACTTTAAGAGCCATTAGGATAATAAATGGACAATGTTCGCCGCTCTTTCATCTCGGCGTTGTAGCCTTGTTAAAGCGATGCAGGATAGAAGATTTAGCTGAAGGGCTTTTAATCAATCATCCTGTTGCATTGTATTTACGCAAGATTGGTTTCTTTGAGGAGAACAAATGAGGACATTGCGCTTTATGCCTGATGGTGCTGTATATGTTGAAGAGGAGGATTCCACCTTATATGCTATATTATGGCTCGGCGTGGATAAAAAACCTTTTGTCACTAAAGCAATAGACGATGCCACCGGGGGAATCTTTCCCCATTCTTGTGTGGCGTGCGTTTTATTAGAATGTGATAAGGAAGAATTGTTTGATGGTCTTGTTGTTAATAATGAGTTTTGCGCTGAGCTGAGAAATAGGAATTACTTTAAGGGGATGCTATGAGTCCGATTAAACATCTGGCTGATGTGAATTTCGTTGAAGCATTTCAGTTTATGGCATTTTACAAGGGCAACACTAAAGACGAGAATGTTATAAGCGTGTGGAAAAGAAAGACGCCTGATGTTGTGGTGTTTACCTGTGCCGAGTCCATGAGTTTTGAACATGAATATTTGTTGTGGATTGGCTTTGACCCCGAAACTCAAATAAAAGAATTGACATATTATTCTTCTTTTAATGGATTGCAGCAATATGACCCTGGTACAATTCAAGGTAATTTTATACACCTTCTGAAGAAAATACCCCATGAGGCTGTCTATGACGCATTATTAACAAACAACGAGGTGGCGATATATATGAGAAACAACGGATATTTAAAGGAGGAAGTTAAATGAGTGGAATGATAGAATTCGTTACCGGATTGCTGATTGGGGCAATAGGAATGAAACACTACTTTCTTGGTCAAATGATAGCACAACATGAGCCAAAGAAACAATACGGCTTTTGTAGGAGAGAACGCCATGACTAGATACTTGAGTGACCCGCTAAGCGATAGTGATAGGCAATTAATATATTCCTGGCTGGCGTTTGTCAGGACTGCAAAACACCAGTGGTATCCTGGCAGTGTAGAATTATTTACGAACGGCAGCATAGACTGGAGGCTGGGAGCCACAGGCGGTATGGACTATTTCTTAAATCAGCCCGCCGTAACATTGCACAATAATGTTATAACCCTCAGTAATCACGAACTAAGCAATGTTCTATATATGGGGGAAGATGAGGAGGATTATTTGCGCAACCTAAATCCTACACCGGGATTCATTATTAATTGCCCACGTGGAGCAATGGGTAATCAAGAAGCATGGAAGCTTGCTGCTGTCGATGAATACAAGGCAGACCCCAGCGATGAACTTCTAGAACGCTTTTGGCACACACGAGGTTGGGTAGCAAGTATCATTGGTGGCGTTGTGACGCTTAATGAAAAAGCAATAGCGAAATATAGGCGTGACAAAATAGGCAGGGAAAAGAAATCAGCCGCAACCGCTAAAGATAAGTCATGGCGTTTATATAGCATGCAATGGAATACTGCCGGTCGAATAGCCTTTGCGCATTATTGGCCGAATGAGGGAAATGGCAGCATAGTTTTGCGTGGCTCAAGTCTGTCATCTGCTCATGCAAATACAGCACATGCGTTAAAACACAATCGTGCTGAAATAATAAAGGCTTTAGCAGATGCTACCCCGAATGAGATAGTCACACTATATGCAGAATCAATGCTTAGTGGGTTCACCAGCGCAAGAGAGATAGTTGAAGCTAAACAATAGGAGGTTATGATGAGTATATTTGAAGGATTGGGTAAAGGGAAGCGTGCGTACAAAGAAGTTTGGGCTGATGGTAAAGCAATAACCAGTGAACAATGGGGTCTGATAGAGGGGTTTGCAAATCTGTTGCATCCTGACCAGGATGCTAAGCCGCCGTATATGTTATCTGACCTGGTAAGTGACGGATATGCTAACTTTTTTAAAGACGAGTCATATGACAAAAAGGGTGTCAGGATTGAGATTGCAAAGAAAGGAATAAACTTTCATAACAGGATTTTACAGCTTGATGCGAAAATGATGAAGCATCACTACGCAGACCTCAATCGTGATGCAAACCTGTATCTGACCGTGCTTAACCCGGCTCAACTCGAGCCATTGTACATGGTGGCCGATGAGGGCAGAGACTCTTGGACTCTTGAATGTATTAAAGGGTTTCAAAAGGAAGGCAAGGTACATTTGCGTTCAATCTTATTCTGCAAAGATATTGTGGCATCTGTAATAGATGGCGTGATAACATTAAACGATAAAGGAATAGCTAAGTATGAACGTGAAAGAGCCGGGCGGCAGAAGAAATTATCTAAGCTTACCACAAAGATAAGCTGGAGAATACAGCAAATAACCTGGACAGAAGGTAAGATGTCAAACGTAGTCTATGAGAATATTGAAGATGAAGGAGAATATTCGACTAGACATATTTATATCAACGAAGAAGAGATAATCGGTTCTCCGGCTCACGTTAAACACGCACTTGAACACGATAGGAAGCAGTTGATTGCTGACCTGAGAAGTGTCACGCCTCCGGATTTGATACCATTATTCACGGAAGCCCTGGTCGGCGGCTTCATAGGAATACGAGAGATAGTGGAGTTAGAAAAATGACAAAATACTGCGGAGATTGTAAACATGAGGCGGCCTTTGAGTGTGGTTTAAGCTACAACCATATACACAAGAAAGTAAAAGATAAGTGGATAGAGGTTCCTGTTCAGGTTGTTAATCCACAAAGCTGGGCGGCTAATAAAAACGGGGACTGTCCATTTTATAATAGGAGGGGGAGTGAAAGTAAAAATCTTGGAGTGGTGTAAGGCCGGGGGCTTATATGAAACTAAAGGAATATAAGTGGAAGCGTTGTGAATTGAAGAGGGATTATAAAAACGAATTCCTAAACCCAGATGATTACTTATTCATGAGCGACCATAAGTGCGCCTGGGTCTCTATTGGAATATATGGCAGAGGCTTAAATTGTAATTATAATTTGCGAGCCCTTAAATTCAGGCAAAAATTTAACCCCAACCTTAACCCCAACCTTAAACCTGATAAAGAGGGGCCGGACCAGGATAAACAATGTAAAGATAAGTATTGGAATTACAAGCAAAAAGATTTATTGGAATTGATATTTAATAATTATAAGATGGAAGACCTGGTAGAAGGCTTATTGTATAAGCATAAAGTAGCCATGTGGCTAAGGAATCACGGACACCTATGAGGTTTTTAAGAAGCGATTATGGCAAGCAGAACAATAGACCTGGCTATTACAGGTTTAAAATGGATTATGTTATGTATCCAAACTACTATAAAGAACGAATAAGGAATAGAAAGACTGTGATATTAACAAAGAACTACGCTTGTGAGCATCCAGTGCTGATGAGTACCGTCGCTGGCAACGCACAGGTTTATGGCGGGCGCATGATTAAGAAGTTAGTTAAGCATATACCTATGAGCGTGTATGTTGATGATTTACTTCGCTGCCATGATACCGCATTAACGATACGGGCGCTTGGATTAAAGGAGATAAAATGAGACAAGAAAGCAGTCAGGATGTGCTACAGAAGTGGTTCAGTAAACACTATAATACATCAGCAGATTTGTCACGTTGCAGTAATATGATGAGGGATTTTTTCGACGCTGACAGACTGCACGAAGGCTTGGTGAATATAGTAAATGGGAAAATCACCATGTCAGCCGACGGGGAAACCTTGTGGAATAGCATATGGAGTGTTATTCCCGATATTAAGGTACTCAATATTAAGGCGTTTGACAGTTATTACGGGCAAATTAATGCAATGACAGAGGTTTCAATTAACGGGGATGCAATTAATATCGATGTGTGTTTCGACGGAGACCAGGTTAGAGCGCCCTGCTTCTTGGAACCACATCTGCCAAAGGTTAAAGCCTCCGCAGTTGACTACATTAAGAGAAAGAAAAGAGTTTGGGAGGGCAAACGTTTCCAGGGGATGATAAGTTATGGCGTTGTCAGGAATGGCAACAACAGCAGTCCCCTGGGAAATGTGGTGTTAGAAATGGCTAAAGCGATGCAGGCAGAATATATAGCAAATCCGCCCGCTAATCAGCAATATAAAATCAACACGGACGCAGTAATTCAAGCCGTGTCTCCAAAATTGCACAAGGATTTTATGATATGCTATTATACGCCGCTATGTAAGCTCGACGACCTGGTTAATGTTAAATCTGCTAAGGATGGTATTAATAACGAGATAGAGCGGTTTACAGAAAACAAACTTCTGCAAAGAGGCTCATGGATGTATGACATATGGTCTGCCATCCAGGCTGGAAAGGGAAATGACCTGAAAGCACATCGCAACGACAACCTCTGGAACATGGCCCTGTATGGATTACTCGACGTGTACAATGGAACAATAACCTGGAAGGATACGGCGTTAAAAGAGCTTTATGAAAAACATGAACAAAATATCCTGGATATGTTTAAAGATGCTAAAACCTGGAGGCTTTCATACTTTCACCTTAACGAAGCAACGGTCGCTTTTGAGCATCAGACAACGGATGGTGGCTCGTTGACCATTACATACGGGCCAGGATATAGACGTTATGGTGATTCGGCCCCGGAAGTATTAATTAAGATACTCAAGAAACACAACCTTGTCCCGGAGCTATATAAGAGGCTTGGTGAATATATCTCTCCTGTTATGGCCACTGATTTAACAGAACAGTTATTGAAAAACAGTGAGGCTGCCAATCAAGCAGGTGACTTTAGCATCAGGAATCTGTTGTCTAATATCTGAGGAGAATGTATGAAATTAGATATTAAGGATTTAGTGTTTGAATCGTTTAAAAAGAAAGGTGAAGAGACTGTGTCGTTCAGTGAATGGGACAACGGGAAGTATGAATATGACACTGTTGTATTCCGGTTTACAAACGTGCCATTGACAGAAAAAGGTGCGGATGTAAGCCACATGTATTGGTGTCCGGTGTCTGATGTGAAGCATCAATGGTGGAACCAGGAGAACGGTGATATATATAGATTTTATAAAAATAAAGGAGAGGAACCAATACTCAAGTTAATACCAGAGGAAGCTATCTATGATGCACTGCTAGTCAATCATGCAGCGGCTGTTATATTAAGAAACAGAGGCTATTTAAAGGAGGGAGCACATGCCCCTAAGACTATCTGACAATTTCTATGACCCGAAGAATGCCCTGAGAAAGAGGGAGAATGCAAAGATATGGCAGATGCTTGCATCCGGCTTGAAGGTGAAGTTTCAGAGTTATTATGGCAGCGATGAATCTCCTGACACATATTGGATAGGCCAATACGAGCTGCCGACTATCTTTAATTTGCTCACCGAAACGGACCCCGTCTGTCATATACAGGACACACGCCTCACTCTGACCGACAAAGGCAGCAATCTTCTCCGGGAGATTATCAAGCAGTATGACGGGAAGTTTACAATAGTCAATGCGATGCTTGGGAAACGGGGAGATGACAATGGACATGGTCGTGGCCAGCCCAAGGCTTTCCTGAAAGGTGCTGAAGATAAAAGTGTTCATAGTAGATGGGGATATGGCGAGACAACTGACCCAATCCTATATGTCCGTGTTCAGCAGCTGGTGAAGAATAAGCAAACGGATATTATATACGGATTTGATTTGACTAGAAGGATTTGCGATTGCGATGAAGAAGGCTTCATGAGATACGCAGCGTTGAATAAGAAAGTGATAGAAGAAATCAATACGTATTTGACGGAAGAAATGAAAGCGGACATGGCTGAGAAGATGCTGGATACACAGAAAGGATATTACATAAGGGATTACTTGGTGGCGTAGTCAACCAGGTGATCTTATCAAGTTGGCACACTGGAGGGATATGATGAAATACACAGTGAAAATAGAAGAGTGGGCGTGGGATGGTCAAGGCTATAAGAGTAAAAGAGTTAAAAGATATATGGGTGAGTCAGCGTCCTATGGCCCGTCTAATGATTGTCTAATACTGGAGGCTAACAAGGAATTAATATGGTATTTTGACCCGCTAAAAAGTTTAATGCTTATAAACAAGGATTAACAGCACAGTGTGAATGTGGCGAGATAGTACATCTTAAGGTCTACACTAACGATAACGGAACAGGAGTATATAAGAATGATTGTAAATGTGGTGCTCTCCTAATATCAATGTTAATACGCAGAAATAAGGAGCGTCTATGAAAAAGAAAAAGTATAAGCTCAAAGATATATCTACGCCTTGGAAATGGCAATACAGAGGATACGTCATTGTACTTATCTTTGGTGATATCAATGACTATGATCTTGCCTTTGACAGGTATATCATACAAGATGAAGTAGTAGTGGACGATGAAGAGAACACAATTGAGAGACTCCAAGATGCATTAAGCATTATTGACTTAATGGAAGATAAGGATTGGGACTACGATAGAGCACTCCAATATGTTCTATATGCAGAAGATATAGGTGCAGAGGAGGAATAATGGAAGGGATAATTATTACACTTATAGTAGGGGTTCTTGCGTTGTTTTGCACAGTGGTTAAAATATACAGAATAGGACGAGAAGCAGGATACGAGATTGGATATCGGGCTGGGATTGCTAAGGGAACTTCATGGCAGGCAGAAAAGGTTATTAGGAAGGGAAAATGAAACTATGGCAGCTTAATTACTACGATGACGAAGGTGAGTTTTGTCAAGGAATATTCTCCACACCTGATAAAGCAAAAGAATATATCCAAAGATTAAAGGATGAAGATATAAAAATGTGGGGAGAAACAGCAGAAGCACAGTGGAAATATAGGCTGAATAATCCGGCTTTTCGGCGGCCGGCTATATTAACTTACGAAGAGTTTATAGCAAAAGAGAAAATAACTGCCGAAGAACATTGGAAACACAAAGAAGGCCGGTATTCTATTGATGCAATAATCGTTGATAAACCTAATTATCAACCTGGAGATCCGAGCGATTAGTTAGATTTGGGTGCATTTATTCAAGCGCCCGGCATAGACTAGGTGGAGGCTAATATGAAACTAGTTAAGGCTCACTTTATTAACAAGGGGAAGCCTATAAACTGTAGTGATACCTTTACTTATTCACCGCAGCCGCATGATGTACTGGCTTTAGAATATAACATTGGCGTGTTAATGATTAATTTGGCTCCCGTCTCCATAAACCTGTCGCCAAGCGGAAAAACATGGCGTGGCAACATTTTCCATCGTGGATGGTATAGCTATAAAACTTCATTTGCTATAGATGATAGGCTTTATCATAGCAGTGATAATGACGGGAAAATATTAGACCTTATTACAGCTGCTGCGCCAATGGATTTACTGGATGGGCTTTTAGTCAACAATGAGGTGGCAGTATGGTTAAGAAATCATGGATTTATCAAGGAGATATAGTGACAAAAAGAGAAAGGAAGATTAAGAAGCTTCACGAGGCAGAGCTAAATATCACGTGTGTAGAAAGTATATTGAAGTATTATCATGATGAAGGAAGCACTATGGCTGACTATCTAATGCCTCCAGCGAAGCTGGCTGATTTAAAGAAGAAATATAAAGAAGCGAAGGCAAAGTTTGATAAGGAAGATAATGAGGAGGAGCCGCCAAAACAATACAACGCCGGAGGACACATGCAGTTAATACAGGCGCATTATGTAAATTGGAATGGCAATCTTAAAATAGATGACGGCTTCACGTTTAAGGCTAATAGAGATACATTAATATTAGAATATGATATTGGTTGGATATTTCTATGGAACGGAATAAGTGAAAACGATGACGGGATTGAAAAGCTGGCGGCCCAATTAGAAGTCGTCGGATGGCGCAGAACTTGGTATGGAGACGACTATAATTGGCAAGGTGTTGGCGCAAGGCTTTGTGACGCAAGCGATTCAACAGAAAAGATATTAAACCTTATTAAAGAAGTCCCGCCGATTGATTTACTAGACGGACTCTTGATGAACAATAAAGTAGCAGTATATTTAAGGGATATTGGGATTATAAACGGAGGTAGCAAATGACTAAACTTCTATCAATAGGGAATAACCAGAAGCTGGATAAGTCCATCGCAGTGTTCAATCTTCCATCAGGTATTACTTGTCCCGGTCATACAGCGTTTTGTGAGAAGGTTTGTTATGCTAAAAAGAGCGAGCGCATTTATAAAGGCGCAAGGGATATGAGGGCTAGAAATTTAATAGCTGCAAAAAGACCTGACTTCAAAGCAGTTATGATAGCAGAGTTAAAGCAACTTAAGAATGTTAAGATGCTGAGGCATTGCGAGGCAGGAGATTTCTTCGATCAAACCTATCTTGATAATTGGTTTGATATAGCAAGGGAATTTCCGAACATAAGGTTTCTTGCCTATACTAAATCCTTCATGCTGGACTTCTCTAAACAGCCTGATAATTTCAGTATCCTTCTATCTCTTGATTCTACCACTACATTAACGCCGCCCAAACTAAAGAAGATGCGCTTTGCTTATACGATAGCAAAGGGAGAAGCGTTAGTGAAACAGGGATATAAATATACTTGCAATCAGATAACTAAAAACGGTAAGCTGGATAAGCATTATTGTGGTCGCTCTTGCCTACGCTGCTGGCACAATGCGATTGACAAGATATACTTTGCGCAACATTGAGGTGAACCGATGGAAATATTAGAATGGGTAATAGGGGAGAAGGAAGGAACAAAGATGGCAAAATTGTTTACAAAGTTTGAATTACCCGACGGAAAGTTTGATATGGATTGGTTAGTATTGCGCATGTATAACGGGCAACCTGTTGATATTTGGATTGGCATATTTGACCATACACTTAAAGCTGTCAGAGGGAATAGAATTAAAGATGAAACAGAATACGTGCGCCCGATACAATGGATTCACGAAAATCAAGATTGGGCTATTGACAAACTACACATGGTTAATAAAGCGGATTTAGCTGACGGGCTATTATGTAATCACGAAGTGGCTCTCTGGTTGCGTGACCATAATGAAATATAAAATTATGGCGTGGGTAAAGAAGTATGATGAGAAAACCCTTATGAAGCGATGGTTTCAATTTTACTATCAATCCTTCTCAGATGATTGGTTAGTAATCCATGTGTCAGATGGGCTACCAGATGTAGATATATGGATAACCTGTGATGGGAAAGAAGCATTGCGAGCGGCTTGGGCAAGCAGGGCGGATGGCAAACAATATGTTGGCTCACGTCCGGGTTTTATTAGGTGGGGTCACTATGGGCATAAGGATGTAATAGAGACATTAGGATATATAGATAAGACAGAACTGATAGAAGGATTATTGTGTAATCATCCTGTTGCCCTTTATTTGCGAAAACATGGGAGGATATAATGAAAGTTATTAAGATAGTAAGGCTTCCGCATGTTTGTGGGGAGAACCCTCCGCATCGTATACCCTATGAATACCATTATGAAATAACGCCTTTATCTACTGGAGGTGTGATTAAACAAATTAGGAGCAGGAATGAAGCCCATTATGATAGAGCCATGCTATTGCTTTCTAAAAGGTTAACTCAAAGGGAATACAATTATATGCTGGAGATCTTTGAAAGACTTGCATTTGACAGGGTAAATGAAGCATGTTTAGATCGTGGTGATTAGTTAAGGTTTATATTTGTGCTTATTCTAACAGTATAATTATAGATATAGGAACAAATATAAACCATTGGAGATGCTTATGAATGAAGTAATAGAATGGTGCTACGATAAGAAACCATATAAATCACAAGCCATATTAAAGTATCTTTATGGGTCATCACACTCCATTCCATCTCCTGCCGGTGATTGTTTGGTTATAAAACAACCTGACAACCAATTCATGTGGATATTTCTTAATACAGATGAGTTTTTTACCGTAATAACAAATCGTGAGTCATATTCTGCCATTGGCGACCACGTTATTGGCGGTCTTCCAACGGCAAAAAACCTTATAGAACAATGCAATCAAGCAGATATAGCGGAGGGTCTGCTTATTAATCATCCTATTGCATTAAGAATACGGAGTCTAAAATGGATATAAGGGATTTACCAAAACAGCTTCAAGAGTATTTATTTCCACACGCATCAGAGTTTTTTAATACATTCATAAAATGGACACTCTATGTGTTAAGTGTGATATGTCTTAGTGATATTTATGATGTGTTAAGGGGACACAACAAATTACAATGCCCTGTGTGCAATGCGATTCTTGAAGAGGGAAAGAAGGAACCAGAATAATGGAAACCTCTTTAATAATACTGGTAATATCAGCTATTACCTTTATCTTCGGGTATTACTTTGGTACACAAGCTCGTTTTGAAGGATAGCAAAGGAGATACAATGACCTATCAAGTGGTAGAGTGGGCTAAATCTTTTAAGCCATATCAAACGCAAGATGTTATAAGCATATTTGCGGGCTATCCCAAAACCGGCCCCTGTGGTGATTGCTTGATAGTCAAGGATAGCGAAGGCAAATATTTATGGATATTTTCTTGGACGGCTATCGGCCCATCTCCAGAGGGTATTTTTACAGTCAAATCTCATTTCGCTGGGCAAATGGGTGATACCGAAATAGGTCAAACTGAGTTGGCTAAAACTATTATTAAGGATTGCAATGAAGCTGACATAGCAGAAGGATTGCTTATGAACCATTCTGTCGCTTTAGAAATACGAAAAATGGGGTGGGTATGAAATATAGAATTGTAGAGTGGTGCTTAAACGAGAAGCCATATAAATCACGGGAGATATTGAGGTTTTTTGGCTTCCATCCCAAAAGACTAGTGTCTCCAAGAGGTGATTGTCTTGTTGTGGCTGACGCAAGCAAGAAACTTATATGGATATTTAAATATGGGCCATGCCAATTAAGAGTTAAATGTCAAGGAAAGAATGGTGAGATTGATCTTGGCAGAACCATTAAGGCAGCAAACATTATTAAATCATGCAATCCAACTGATATATGCGATGGATTATTAATGAAACATCCTGTTGCATTAAGGATAAGGGACTTCAAATGGATATGAAATATAAAGAGTTTCCACAAACAATGACAAATAATGTACAATATTTTGGAGGATTGACATGGAACAGAAATGGAAACTTAAAAAGTGGGCGAAAGCCGGCGATAGATTCGGCAATATGCGTGTTATGAGCGATGGCTTAATTGTGCATTCTGGTGAATATGAGTTGTTTATTTATATTCCTGACCATGCAAAACTTATGGATTGGATATGGTCGAGCAAGGGAAATAACTATGAAATTGCTCCACTTCCAATTCAATGGGGTGAAACTAATACAATAAGGACATTTCATAAACAATGTATTGATGTTATAAAGATGTCCATGCGTCCTGATGATTATTACGATGGATTGTTAATAAAAAATCCCATTGCTTTATACATGAGAAATCACAAATTAGAACCGAGGGGAAAATAATGGGTATTAAATTTTTTAAATTTCTTAAGAAAGGGCAATACGATGAGCAATATGAAGCACTTTTAAAAACCTTCCAAACAAAACAAGAAATGGAATATACTTTTCCCATTGACAAAGATTCTGCTATTTTTGCTGTAAGGTTTTGTAGACACTGCAAAGCCACTTTAAATGTGCAGGTATATAATGACGGTGATTTGGACACCACTATTAAGTATGAAGACCCAGACGTACGACCGTCATTTCCCGCTTTTTGTGTATCAATTAGCATAATATTTAGGTTTGTGCCTTTAATGATAAAATATCGTGGTATTTCCAGTATACCAGAGTGGGAAATAGCCTTGACATTAATTAAGAAAATCCCTAAAATAGATTTGATAGAAGCACTATTATCACGCCACGATGTTGCTTTGTGGGCAAGACAACACAAACTAATATAAGCGGAGGTTTGAAATGTATCCAGATTCTACAGAATATAAATGGAGATTTAGTAAATTTATAAAACATGGGCATCCAATATATTGGAGAAAGACACCACACCACCTAGATATTTTAAGAATATCCAGTAAAGAAAGATATATATTTATATATATAAGCGACAATAAATTTGGCTGGACTTTCGGAGACCGCAATAAGAATGTAGAAACCGACAATCCAGACAATTGCAACCATAATAAGTTTCCACAAACAATGACAAATAATGTTAGAGACAATCTCTATATATCTAATATTTTAAAAGATGTAAAAATTCCGCTTGATAAATATTACGATGCGCTTCTTGAGAAAAACGAAATGGCTATATATTTAAGAAATAATAACCTTATAAAGGATGAGACTGCATAGCCGAATGGAGGAAACTATGAGTAAAATAAAAGCCGAACAAGTAAGAAAGAAATGTATGAGAAATAAGTGTCAGCATTGGGATCGCAACGCTTGTTCAATAGATTTCCAAGATATATACGGCCCCTGTGTAAGGGATATTGGATTGCGAGATTTATTTGAAAAAAGAACAGACAAGGAGAAATAAAATGCGCATGGAGTTTAAAGATTGGTACTTATGTTATAAGTGTGAACAAATATGCTTTTCGCATAAAATCAATTCTGAAAACGATCAGCACAATAGGAGAATAAGGATTTGCGGTTCTGAACACGGAACCGGGGTGGATAAAAAATATTATCAAGATGTTGTCACAATTCCATTAGAATGGGATGACAATACACCGCTTAAAGATGATATCCCGCCTGAAGAATTTCTCGGTAAATTAACAGACTTGTTAATAAGTAAGGGAACAGATATATACACTAAAACCTTTATAAGAGATTACTTAAAACAAGCGAATCTATTGGGAGGGAGCAATGAAAATAAGGTCATATAACAAAGAGGGGAATCGCCAATGGAAATACGGGAGTGATACTATTTCTCGTGCCATTAAAGGATATATAAACTTTGACCCGATAACGGGCTATTTTAATATCAATTCACATGGTTGGAATTGGTTATATAATAAGAAAAACACCCGTGACGGCAATAGTTTTAAACATATTGATGGTAAAATTGTGGTTGAGCATTCATTGGACAAGAGCAGAGTCTTTAAGAAAGACGGGAAGTTTTGTAAAGTTCCCTGTTTTGAACAGGATTTTACCAACCCAATCAAGGTTCGAGATTTGTGGAAAATGCTAAATAAAGCACAGGTCAAACCTGGTGATGTATATGAAAGTACGCCACAGGAAGGGGCTCTTCAAGAACTTGTGGAGATGGGAGCTGTTAGTATTAATTGTGGTGATATACAATTAGTGCCAGAGTATTCAGCCACAAATCTCAATAAAGCAATTAACAGCGTCAGCGAAAGACGTAAAAAGTTTGCTGATAAATTGTGTAATGGGGAATTTGAATGGCAGTTGAATGAAATATGTTTTTCCTCTAATGGCGATGGAAAAGATTGGGCCGGGATAGTCCCCATAGGGCAGGTCGCAAGAGTGGAATTCCAAATAATAGATAATGACAATGAAAATATTTGTAACGTAACTTTTACCCACGATAAGTGTGGAGTAGACAATGACGGCGGTATAAGAGTCGACGCTAATAGCGTACCAAGTGATTTACAATTTGTGCTATATGATGTAGAATCTTGGCTCACCAAAATAATAAAAACTAAGATACAGGTTGTTGGTGCAATGTTGCATAAAAAGTTGCCGCCAGATATTACTCTGTTGTTTACAGAAGCATTGCTTGGCGGGTTCGCTTGTCTCCGCCCGCTGTGTGAGACGCCGAAATCTCTTCCGTCAGCAGACCTTGTCGCACTCAACGCACCAGCTTTTAAGATGGCTGGTGATAGATGAAACCAATTCACTTTCTAGTAATATTCTTCGTGTTCATGTTTCTTGGAATTTTATATGCCAAGCAAACACGCACCATTCGTCACGTTCAAATGATACACGCTGTAAGGAGATAAATGATGGAAAATTATAAAATGGAGGGTAAATGAAAACAGACACATGCTTATCGGTGTATCAAATTCATGATTTTTCTATAGTTGGCGTTTATAATCAGCCATCACGAGCGAAGGAAAAAAAGGACTTGACAAAGCATTTGAAAAAGTGTAGCGTTTGTAGAGAAAGACTGCACGCACATAAACTAGATTTGGTGCGTACCGATGATGCCTCAGGAATGGATAAAAAGGAACGTAAATTATATGAAAAATACGTAGCCGAAATGGCATCGTTAGATGAATATGATATAGCATTGCGGGAGGGTGTAAGTAATGAAACCAATTATTTTTAGGGAATACAATAAAATGCTCCATAAGCCCGTCAGTTTAACCGACAAAAAATGTTCATCGTTGCCAATTTTTAATGGCGAGGGGCAATGCATCTCAAAGTGGAAACTCTCAGCAATGGAAAGAATAAAGATTGCTTTTACGGGTGTAGTCTGGTTGTCTGTTTTGAGCGGAGATACTCAACCTCCCGTATCGCTGTCAATTCATTTTCCATTTTCAGGAGAGGAGGCAACCAAATGAGCGACAAGACGGAGTATGAGAAGGCGAGGGAAGAAAAGATATGTGAACTAAAATGTCTTTATGCTTTTCCTGACGACATATTTACGAGTTGTTGCGGACTTCCTACAGCGTTAGATATTTTACGGAAGTTTGATATAGCAGAAGGCGAGAGAAGGGAACGAGAAAAGGAAAGACCTAAAGATGTTTACTCGGAAGGATTAACGGTGGGAATGGGATTAGGCAGACAACAGGCGTTGAAGGAAGTGGAGGAGCAGATAGAATATTTCATTGGAGAATGGTTGAAAGAATGTCCAAATGATAGACGTAATGGTGCTTTATCTGGTGCAAAGAAACTCAAACAAGCCATAGACCAATTACGAAAGGAGGAAAAATGAGCAAGGTGAGGGCAGAGTTTTTCGTTAAAGTAGGAATAGGGGAGGGGTAGCAACAAAAATCATTGTGAGTATCTCGCAAAAGGTGATTTAGACTTCCTAATACGAACAGTCCGGATAGGAATAGAAGAATCTAAACTAACCAAATCAGAAGCAGAACAAATAAGAAGTAGGTTTAATGATGCACTTGTTGAAAAGTATGTTCAAGGGATAGAGAAGGTTAAGGATTTGGTTATAGCAATGGGAAGGGATGAAGAGGAAGTGTATAAAAGTAGTAAACAACCAATATCAATACCCAAATGGGATTGCGTAACATTATCAAAATTAAAACAATTAATAGAGGGGTTAACAGGGAAATGAGTATTAACCGGGAAGAACTAAACATAGACGAGGAATATTTCGTAGTAGACTATCCATTTATTTACAAAACAAGGTTGCAATCGGTTGATGCAGAATTAGGCATTTGTAGATATATTGTTAAGGGCAAGGAAAAGATTGCGACATTTTTAGATGTATATAAATTAACCGACTACAATAAAATGGAAGTTGATTGTTTGCGCAGTTGAGTAAAGGAGGATTAAATGAAACGACTACTAATACTTTCACTACTATTGTTTGTCATCTGTGGATGTGAAGATGACGCCAAGCATCACAAAGTGTTTTCATCAGACAGCACAAGCGCATCCGTGGATACCAATTCATCCGCAGGCACAAGTACATCTACGGAGACCGTAACGGAAACAACTTCTACTATAACGAAAGAAGACATAAGGAACCTAGGAATCGTGCAGAGATATGAGGTGTTCCCACGGCACAACACGAATAGTTATATGGGCGGCGGGGAATTTAATATCACTGTCATTTATACTGATAGGTGCGTATTTACCGTAGAAGGATTAGTGTTTGTCAGGATAGGTTTTCCAGTATCAGTCAAATGGGATGATGTAATATCTTGTGATGATGGAACCACGAAAGTACGCCAGTAAAAGGAGGACAAATGAAAATACTTAATAATATAGAGCCGATGAAAGCCAAGGGTTTTAAATCAGATGAACAGGATAAGATAGAGAAATTTTATGATGACCAGAAATATGTTGCTCAGGAAAAGCTGGACGGCGCAAGATATACTATGCAACTCACCAAAACCGGTGCAAGATTATTCTCTCGTGTAGCATCAAAGAAAGGGACTGGTAATGTGGAGAAGACTGATAACATACCACATATCACCGGCGTAGCCCTGAAGGGATATGAAGACACCATTATAGATGGTGAGATAATGTCTCCTTGTAAAAGTACCGCTATCACCTCTATCATGGGTGCGCTGCCAGACAAAGCCTTAGAGCGTCAACAGCAATTTGGTAATGTGAAATATAATGTGTTTGATGTTCTGTATTATAAAGGACAGGATGTTCAGAATAAGGAATACCATGAAAGACACACATTGGTAGCAGAAATAGTTAAATCTTATAATGATGCGGGTGTAAAAGAAGTGTTTGCCCTACCCCTGTTTATAGGTGACGGTGACGCAAAGCGTGATTTCTATAAACAGGTAGTGTCCGCCGGAGGCGAGGGTATTATATTGAAAGACCTCACCAGCAAATATGAACAGGGCGAGCGGCCCAATACTTGGATTAAGGTTAAGAAGATGATCACAAGTGACGTCGTGATTATGGGCTTCGAACCTGCTGAGAAGTGGTATGCTGAACCAGGCAAGAGGGGACACGATGGTGTTCTATATAAAGACGGCAAAACCACCAAGTATTATGACAAGGGATGGATAGGCGGTATCAAGTATGGTAAATATAAGGGCGGCGTGTTGACTTATATCGGTGAATGTTCTGGTATGACCGATGAAGTCAGGGAAGATATGACTCTTCACCCTAAAAAATATATCGGTAAGGTGATGGAAATTAATGCTCAATTCCGTTTCGTAAAAGATGGAGTGAAGGGTGGTTATCGTCACGCCGTCTATATGAAGATGCGTCCGGATAAAAAGCCAACAGAATGCACGGAAGAGACTGAATAAGGAGGTTGGTCATGATGGTGTACAAAAGGCAGAGAAACGACAATAGACATAAAAGTAGTGCCTATCGTGCTATATGGTACATCGCCTAAGGAGGGCAAATAACAATGGCTAGACTAGGTAAGAACCCGGTGAAAGCTGAACTGAACGACTACGAATGTCCTAGGTGCGGCCAGGATGATACTGAAGCTGAGAGCGAATATTCTGACAACAGTTGGGTGAGGAATATTAAGTGTCTTAATTGTGGATGCGAATTTTCTGTAAAGGAGGTTACAATGGGGGGCGACTGGGCTAAGCGGAGCGAAAGAAAAATCAGAAGCATATGATAAGATAGAGGCTATGCTGTTTAAGATGGGTAAAGGGGAAATTGCGTGGGAGGATGGGCTTGTATCAATAATCAAAATATTTAGAGACACGCAACACAGGTTAAACAAAAAGAAGTAAGGAGGTTGCAATCTGTTTATTATTTACTAAAGGAGGAACAATGACTACAAAGGAGTTTGACAGAATAAGCCTCGAGTTGCATATAGCAAGAAAGATTAAGTGGGCTGAGCTGTATCACGGGCAGAAGAAAATTAATCAGTTAAAATTGATACAGTTTCGACTTAACAAAACTCTGTTCGCTTTCGATACTTTTGAAAATGAATTGGCTAAGCTTTGTAAACTTGACCCTGCATTTGCGAATGAGGTTAAGACAGAGATTAAAAGTCACCTTGACTACACAGTGCCAGATAAAAAACTTATGAGGCGGAAGAGACAAAGCTTCTTAAAAGGATGGTGATAAAATGAAGAAGCCAACTTGTCCGACTTGCAAGAGTAAGGGTAAGGTTGTTCTTGCTGTATACACTAATGGAGACAAGTTTTGGGAATGTGAAAATTGTTGGCAAGTTATAAAAGAAATAAAGAAGAAGGAGGAATAATGAAAAGGACGAATCCGAAGTGTAAGTCTAATAAGACAATCCAAATGAAAACTATAACCGAAAAAGAATACAAAGAATTAAAGATTATATCCCGTAAGTACACACTGATTATAGCTGCGCTTGTTGATGGAACTATGGACTATGAGGATAAGATTTGGCGCATGGATGATATAACCGAAGATACTTATAAGTTTAACAAGGGGGAATAATGAAAAAGAAAAAAGAGATGTATACCGTCATAGAAATAACCGCTGATAGCATTATAGATGATGACGCAACTGGCGCCTTTGAACAGGACATAGTTGATTTTTTTGGTAACTATTGGTATGACAGCTACCATCCGCTCGATGTTGATGCTTATATAGATGATATTTGCGATCGTGGCGTTACAACTATGGATGTAGTAGTAGAAAGAAAGATACCCAAGGCAAAGAGAGCAGAGGTCAAAAGAGAGCTTTTGGCTTACTTGGATGGATATGGTATTGGTGCTAAATTAACCTTCTGTGATAAGGTTAACTGAGGATGGCAGATGATCTACTTTAAATACGCTTTTACAATAGTATTAGTTTTGTTGGGTTTAGTTTATCTTATTGCTTTCTTTAATGTAGCGAGGAGGAGTAAATGACAAACGAGCCGAAAGATAATCCCGATAAGGTGGAGTATGAGAAGGCGAGGGAAGAAAAGATATGTGAACTAAAATGTCTTTATGCTTTTCCTGACGACATATTTACGAGTTGTTGCGGACTTCCTACAGCGTTAGATATTTTACGGAAGTTTGATATAGCAGAAGGCGAGAGAAGGGGAATTGAAAAATCAAAAGATGCAATCTCTAAATGTTTTATGGAGGGATTTGCAAAGGGCAAACAAGAAGAGAGGGAGAGGATAGAGGGGATAATTGCGAATAAACTTGATTGCTATGAGTGTTATGATGTAGCAGATAAGGCACAATTAGTATGGGCAATTAAGAAAGCAATAGCAGAAAAGGAATAGGGGGAGGGGAAATGAAACTAACGCAAAAATGGCTGAAAAGTAAATTAGTGTGTTCAGCAGGGTTGCAATGGTTTACCGAACAGAGCGAAACGGACGGGTTTCGGGTATTGGAGAAATTGCTAACAGAAAAGCATTTGAGTTGGGCAAATTGGTTGGTAGTGCGGCTAATGAAACACAATCAGCAGATAAGGTATGCAATCTTTGCAGCCGAGCAGGTAATTGGCCTGTTCGAAAAGAAATATCCGAAAGACGACAAGCCGAGGAAGGCGATAGAGGCGGCAAAAGCATATTTGGCGAAACCGAGCAAGGCGACTAAATCCGCCGCCGATGCCGCCGCCGATGCCGCCGCCGATGCCGCCGCCAATGCCGCCGCCTATGCCGCCACCTA
>Ga0209083_1000372_pt1 | contig 68694 bp, 69 predicted proteins | sample AM7aDNAmetaG_FD_184132 | JGI IMG/M metagenome (GOLD analysis project Ga0209083, IMG submission 184132) | Freshwater microbial communities from Finland to study Microbial Dark Matter (Phase II) - AM7a DNA metaG (SPAdes) (version 3) | ecosystem: Environmental > Aquatic > Freshwater > Lake ... | reverse complement strand
GCTTCAAGCGCCACCTTGGCCTTCAAGTCACTGCTGAAAATTTTTCGTGTCCTTTTTGTCATTACCTGCTCCTTTTGAGGGCAAGTTAACATCTTAAACCGCTGTCTAAAAATCGGGGTCCACTATATACAATAGCTATATCAACGGTATAAGAAAGTTATTCGACACAAATAACGTTAGTTAACGAAAAAAAAGCGCTCTCAGTACCAGCTTCATGATGTGTATATTTTCATTTTTGGCATGATAGTTGTTAAAATAACTGTATCAAATGAAAGGAGAGTTCTAATTAAGCCAGAGAAAAAGTAAGTGCCTGATCTCAATGAAGTAAAACACTTTTCATTATACCGATAATTAATCATGGACAAGTTAACCCCCAAAATGCGGAGATATTGTTATGGCTAAAGTTTTCAACTATATGGTGTGGGATATCCTTACAGATAAGTGCCTGCCTGGTAATTATATGGCAACCAAAGAGCATATAGCAAGAATCGAAGGTTCTTTTGTAATACCCAACAGCAACCCTATGATTGTTGCCGACAAAGAGTTGGATGCTGAGGGAAGATATATTTATGGCCTCCAGTATCAGGCTATAGGTTAATTGCATTCATTTAGTTAGAGATACAGGTACTGGTGTTGGTCAAAGACTGAGTAACTATCGATGATGTAGTCCACCTTAATGAAGCTATCCAGCCAGCATTATGGGTTATACATCATCGATAGTTACTCAGTCTTTATCTTCTTGAAAAAATTTTCGTATACTTCTCGAGTGGCCTGAACGAAGTCCCTATTGTTTTGTGAAACCATAATCCCCCCAGAATGCCCAATAAAGCTGGAAGTACACTATGACATCCAGTTTCATCTCCGCATTGTAGCTCGACAAGTCCTTCAAGTTAACAATGTCGGCAAAAGATAGTTATCTCCCTCAATCGTTGAGTTTTTAAGTGGATTGTACAATGATTTGAAGACCAGCAACTACACTTATGCGTTATTACAATTTGAAAATCATCACACTGATATTCATAGCGTTAACGTTCATATCATCAATAGCCTCCGCTCAGGATAAACTGCTTTTTTCCGGGTTTGCTTTTTCAGGCAACTTTGAAAACAGGAAGGAGCTCTATCCTTATTCTTCTCAGATTGAACTTTTGAAAAGTGATAATGGGCAACCATTACTCAACAAGGTTTTTTATGAGAAAATAAGAAGCCGACCGAGTGATGATGCACGATTAACGACAGAGCTTGGCAGGATTGGTCAAGGCAATCAAATCACAGTTGCGTTTGCCCTTACCTATGAAACAGTTGAATATATGGAGCTGGACGGCCATCTTCTTTTGTTTCTTGGTATAAACGCCAATGTTCTGGCTTTTGACAGAGCAACAAAACAGTTGATTGCTGCTTATCCTCTTCGGATACGATATCATGACACCGTCACTCACAGGCTGAGCAATGAAGAGGTTGTGACCCTGTTTAAAAGACTCTATTTAACCAACGAATTAGGAATCAATCCTTTTGACGAGTGGCTGAACAGGTTTGCTCAAATAAGTTTTAAAGGCCGTTATACAAAGTATCTGCAGGTAAAAAACATTACCATTGAACCTGAGGCCTTGACATTTATAAGTGCCAATAATCAAAACCCTAAAGCGCTAAAGAATCTTATCGCCAATGAGTTAGAAACCTCAATTGCTTCAACAAACAATATTCCGATTATACCATGGAGCCCCGGAGAAGTGGTCGGAAGGGTCATGGCATTGCGGTTCTGTGATGGCAATACGTTTATGTTAAATATGCCGAATCCTGATTTTGAGGTTGATTTTTCACTTCGTGCTTTTCGTGGCGCAGAAGTTGAAGGATCGTACTCAAAACAAAAGGTCTATAGGGTTCTGGGAACAATCAAAATTTTGCAGAGTGACATCAAGAAGTATTATTTGAATGAGAATATCTATAACACTCAAATTGTAACCCTTGCCAGAGCTTATGATGCAAAAGTTGGAGACTGGGAGCAATACAAGAAAACATTAAACGAGTTGCTTTATGAAACTTCGAAACAGTTTTCAAATGTAAACTCAGGCTGGATTAGAGAACATGCATCCAGGGGTTCTGATGCGATTGACACATTCCGTGATGCATCACACATTATTGATCAACTCAAATAACCTGCATAACACCATGAAATTTAAATCATTACTGGTTTTTATCACTCTATCGCTTCTCATCACTGAACCGTCTATGGCTGAGCGTATGAGGTCAAAAGATTCTCTGTTCACCTTTTTATTTATGGCGAGAAAGGCGACATCAATCACTCAATTTGATGAAAGGAGAACTGATGTCCGTGTTCGGGTCAATACAACACCCGGCAGCGTAGGTTTTGTGTCGGGAACCCAGATGGAGCAGACTGGGGGCAGCACACAACGAAAGGCAGATGCTGTCACCTATGAGGTAACAAGCTCGCAGGATATCGATTCTGCAATGGGAGAGGTATTGACAACTGCAGGTATTGAGTACGCTGCTTATGATGATGTGATGATCAATGGCCATGGTCCTGATCCAGCAGTAATCAAGCCGGAATTTGTTCATAAGGATGATTTGAGTGCACAGACAAGAGCGAAAATAATCGCCGCTGCACGGAAATGCGACGTGCGTTATTTAGCGACTGGAACTATCGACATAGGTGTTAATGATGTGGATCCGGTTTCAGGCAACAGACGTGTTTATGTTTCAGTAAGGGCTAACCTGTGGGATATCAGTACAACTCTTCCGAGAAAGGTTGGTTCAGTCGGCCCTGTCCAGTTTTCGGGGTTGGGACCTGATCAAAGCGTAGCAAGCCGTAATGCACTTATCATTGCGGCAAAAGAGACTGCACTCAGCCTGGTTGATCAATTGAATGCAAAAGGTGTCCGATAAATTTTTGTAACAACAAAACTGGAACTCATTATGAAGTTTAGAGCATTCGTTCTTGTTGGAGCATCGCTACTAGTCGCGACATCCTCAGTGGCGGCATTCGGACTCTCAGATATAGTCGGGGGAAGCTCTTCACATGGAGGGAAGACAAATGTCAGAGAGGTTGTCCATGACTGCAAAAGAGCGTTGCATAAGTATCTTGAGTCGCAATATCTCCTTATTGATGCATTGGACCTGAAAGCGGAATTAGCGGCAAGAAAGGCCACTCTTAAATTTGCAGAGAAAGGCAGTGCTGAACAGTCGGATGAAGATTTGATAGCGGAGTCTGATGCCTGTAGTGACGTGATCAGGCCGCGTATTGAATCAAATAAAAGTATGGATGCTGAGCATAAAAAACTGGCGGCTGTTGCTGCTTTAAAATATGTTCAAGCTACCATTGAGACAAAAAAAATGGTTGGAGGTCTTACAAGTCTTGACACTTCATCTCTCGGCTTTGCTGATATCGGGCCGGTTTTGTATCTGGTTAATCATGTGCCTCCTGTGGTTTCAAATGCAGTTTCTACGACAGGAAAGCTTTTAAAATATTTATCAGCCAATAAGGTGGATGTAACGGAGGCAAATAAAGCGGCGTCCAATCTTGGGGTATAATTAATTGAACTGCTTCTTATGAATAAAAAATTTGCGATAGCTGCAGTAACCTTTTTAGGGATCATGGCTTCAAATATAAACGTGTCGTATGCTGATGCCGCTTTCTGGAAAGAGAAAGATCGAGAAGAGGCGGCGACACAAGAAAAGCAGCATGAACAGAAGCTTGAAATCATGGATGCAAAAGCGGATGCCAAGCTTCGACTGGAAGAGGAAAAAACCGAACAGGAGCGATTGCGATTAGACCGGGAGGATATAAGGCTCAGGGAGCGGGAGTTACGAAATGAACGACTGCGTCCTCAGAATAACTATATCATTGTTGAACCATGAGAGTTGCGATTATTGCAGTTATTGCGAGTCTCACTCTTGCTGGATGCTCCTCGATGGACTCGATAAGAACTGAAAACAGGCATCGTATGGCTGGCCTTTCCACTGGAATGTCAAGGCGTGATGTGTTGTCTGTCATGGGAACAAACACCATAAGAAGTGCTGAAGGCCGACTTATCAGCAATCCTTACCGTACGAAACTTTACCGTACTCCACGTCACGAGTTTGAGCTTTTACTGTATTACACCGATGAAAACTCCTATCATGATGCTATTACTGACGAGGAGTTGACTCCCCTGGTTATAATGGACGGAAAGCTTGATGGCTGGGGTTGGTCACACTGGAACGCTCTGGTGCAGAAGTATGACCTTCATCTCTGGCTAAGGCAGGAATATTATTGAATGAACCATAAGGGAATGAAGAGTTTTCACAAATGATTGAATTTTCAATAAATTAGAGCATGGCCTGTATTTGAATGTTTTTTATAACTTCGTAAGAAGAGGAGACTGATCATGAAAAAAACGATCTGGTCGTTTGTAGCAATTGCTGGAATAGCCGGAATGCTTCTTGGTATTCCACAAGGCAGTGCTCAGGCAGAACCTCGATTTGAAATTCATTCCCGCCCTGACTTTGTCTATCTGCCGGAGCAAAGGTTTTCTATCGCTTTGCGGGGACCTTATGATATGATATTAGTCGAGGACGTGTATTATATCCACCGTCATGGGGAATGGTTTCGTGCGTCACACTACCGTGGACCATGGAGTTTAATCTCAGAACGTGATCTGCCCCACAGAGTCAGTAAATACCGTTGGAGTGAAATAAGAGACTTGCGGGATGCGGAGTTTCGCCGTCATGATCGCGGCTACTGGGAAGACCGGCATCGGCATGAGCGTGATCGCTGGGATCGCTGATCATTGAAAATAGCTGGAGGAGGCTCAGAGTAATCTTGCCCCGCTTTCTCCAGCTTTTTTTGCTCAAATGGGTACTCTTAAAACCCCTTCTCTTTCAGTTCACGATATTTGTCGCAGCCTTCCTGAATTCCATTGTCGCAGGATTTGCCGTACCACTCTTTTGCCACACTTTTATCCTGCCTGACACCTTTACCGTTAGCATACAATGAACCGAGGATATACTGAGCTGCTGCATATCCCTGATTGGCAGCAAGAGTATACCATTTTACCGCTTCCGTATTGTCCTGCCTTACGCCTTTACCCTTTTCATACAACTTGCCAAGATTGGACTGAGACGCGGCATCGCCTTTGTCGGCAGCAAGGCGAAACCATTTGGCCGCTTCAACATAACTCTGCGGTACACCTTTGCCGTCTGCGTGCAACATCCCGAGATTGTATAGCGCTGAAACATTTCCCTTATCAGCAGCAAGATGATACCATTTAATGGCCTCTGCGTAGTCCTGCCGGACATTTTGTCCCTTTTCATAGAGCGTGCCGAGAGTTGACTGAGCTGCAGCATCTCCCCTGTCGGCAGCAAGACGGTATGCTTGAACCTCGGCGGGCGACAGAGCTTTTGCAGTACTGAAAAACAGTACCGAGCAAAAAACGGATATAACTATTTTGTTGAGCATGGGCATCTCTTGTTAGGGTTGATGATGAGGAAAAGAGGTTGAGTGATTAAGTATACGCATAATAGAACAACAGCTCCAAAAAGTGCAGTGAGGGCCAAGGAAAGAATGGCTCAGAAAAAAAGAAAGCCTGTACTGCGGTCAATCGGGAATGGTGTCGAAGCTTACGATTTCGTACCGTCTTGAATGACTTTGCTGTGTACGTCGCTGGTAAGCGCCTCAATACGCTGACTCAGCTCTTTTACGAGTTCGGTCAGTTGTGTATTCTGCTTGAGCAGGACCAGAAGCTGGTCGGTCTGGCTGGCAGCATAGGACTCGCGCTGCTGGCTCGCCAAAGCCAAGGCTTCCCGATGCTGTGCATCAGCGTCGGCATGCGCCTTATCACGGTCGGCCTGTCGGGTTTGAGCAAGGAGGATAAGCGGAGCTGCATAAGCCGCCTGCAGACTGAAAGCAAGGTTGAGGAGGATAAAGGGATAAACATCAAATTTAGTATACCCAAAGGCGTTCAAGGCAATCCAGATAGCCACGATGGCCGTCTGCCCTACAAGAAAAACAGGTGTGCCGAAAAAACGGGCAAACGCCTCGGCCTTCAGAGAGAACCAGTCATCACCGAAAACAGAGCCAAGATGAAGATGTGGAAGATGAAACCGGAAGTAATTATCCGGTGACGGGTTGGTTGGGATAATATTAGACTTTTTCGGGAGTGTTTCCATATTTCTCATCTTTACTACGCAAGGTTAGAGAGGAGATAGAACCAGAAAAAAGGTATCTGCAATCAGGCAAAGGGATTTTCATGAAAGGGCTTCCCCAGAGATTTTGCCAGTGCTTCGTGGGTAACGTTGCCTTTCCAGATGTTCAACCCGCTTGAAAGACCGGGCATCATAACCATGGCACTTTCAAGGCCGAAATCGGCAATTCTTCGGATATAGGGAAGCGTCACGCCGGTAAGGGCTTCGGTTGAGGTTTGAGGATATGCGGCAGGCATGTTGGCCACACAGTAATGAACGATCCCCTCTTCAATAAAGACAGGGTCTTCATGCGTTGTCGGCCTGCAGGTTTCAATACAGCCTCCCTGATCAACTGCTATGTCGACAAGAACTGCACCCTGCTTCATCTTGCGGAGCATTGCCCTCGTTACCAGCTTTGGGGCCACAGCTCCGGGTACAAGCACTGCCCCGATAAGAAGATCAGTGGTTGTGAGCTGCTCTTCAATATGCTGCTCCGTCGAATAGAGAGTATGAACCTGAGGAGGAAGGGCTGACTCAAGAAATCGCATTTTTTCCTGATCAACTTCAAGCACAGTGACATCAGCACCAAGGCCGGCTGCCGTTTTGGCTGCATGCTGTCCAGCAGACCCACCGCCAAGAATGGTCACTTTTCCTGGTAGAACGCCAGGAACTCCACCAAGCAGTTTACCTTCACCGCCATGATGACGGGCCAGATAAAAAGCGCCCATCAGGACACTCATTTTCCCGGCAATTTCACTCATAGGTGCAAGCAACGGGAGACGACCACCATCCTGAACAGTTTCATAGGCCAATGCTGTAACTCCTGAATCAAGCAACCTTGAGGTCAATTCAGGAACTCCAGCAAGATGCAGAAAGGTGAAGAGCATCAGCTCTTCGCGAAAAAAGCAGTACTCCTCGGGGAGAGGTTCTTTGACCTTTACGACAAGATCGCTCTTCCAGACCTTTTCGGCTGATGAGGTTATAACAGCTCCGGCACGACGGTACTTATCGTCACTGAACCCGCTTCCAACCCCCGCGTCTGCTTCAACAACAACTCTATGGCCTGCAGAAACGAGATGACGGACTCCGGAGGGAGTACAGGAAACCCTGTTCTCCCCGGACTTGATTTCAACTGGAATACCTATATGCATGACCTTTGCTCTTAGCGTTGAATGATATTCTCAAACGAACAACGTTACAGACGGATCAACTATCGTGTAGCTCTCGGCTTGTCTGACCAGCGCTTAGGAGCTCCCTTGGCAAAGGGTTTCGGAGCCGGGTGTCCTGAGTTTCCACGTCCCTGCTGCTTGGGCACTTTCACCGGATGATGATCGATCAATGGAAAAGAGTGCGTGTCTATAACAGGAATTTTTTTGGCTATCAGTTTTTCAATATCCCGCAGGTACTCTTTCTCTTCAGCGTCACAAAAGGAGAATGCAGTACCTTTTGCTCCTGCTCTTCCTGTTCGTCCAATGCGATGCACATAGGTTTCGGCAATATTGGGAAGATCAAAATTGATCACATATTCCAGATCATCGACATCAATGCCACGAGCTGCTATATCGGTTGCCACAAGAACACGGGTCTCTTGTGCCTTGAAATTTTTCAACGCCCGTTGACGAGCATTCTGTGCTTTGTTGCCGTGTATTGCCTCAGCAGTGATATGGTGCTTCTGCATGATTTTAACCACCTTATCGGCACCATGCTTTGTGCGCGTAAACACAAGAGCTGTTTTGATCTTCGGATCTCTTAAAATGTCGACCAGCAAGGCATTTTTATTTCCCTTGTCGACAAAATAAACATATTGATTAATTATTTCTACCGTTGAGGAGACCGGAGTGACCGAGACCTGTGATGGGTGATGCAATATGGATGCGGCAAGCTTGACAATTTCGGCCGGCATGGTAGCGGAAAAGAAAAGCGACTGCTTCTTTTTTGGAAGTGCCGCAATGATCTTTTTGACATCGTGTATGAATCCCATATCGAGCATACGATCAGCTTCGTCGAGAACAAGTATTTCAACATCACGTAAACTCAGGTGGCCCTGATTCATGAGATCCAGAAGCCGGCCAGGTGTGGCGATAACAATGTCAACGCCTCGAAGCAAGGAAGATGCCTGTGGATTTTGATTGACACCTCCGAAAATAACCGTATTGGTAAGTCCTGTATGGCGGCCATAGGCTTTAAAACTGTCACCGATCTGAATGGCCAGTTCACGGGTTGGTGTCACGATCAGGCTTCTTATTTTCCTTTTTTTATCATTTACCCTGGTGGCACTGAGAAGCTGCAGGATAGGAATGGCAAAGGCGGCCGTTTTGCCTGTACCGGTCTGTGCGCAGCCTAGCAGATCAGTTCCCTCCAAGATAATCGGTATGGCTTGTGCCTGTATCGGTGTCGGAGTTGTATACCCTTCTTCCTTAAGTGCTTTTAAAATCGGATCGATAATGTTCAATGAGTCGAATAGCATATAGTATTTAATTATTGTACAGTTAGTTATGAGAACAAATGAACGCCCTTAGACGTTCTCTTTCTTCACGCATAAACACCGTTACCGTCCTCGGTTGAAATATCCCTGTTTTTCGTGAGGGGACAATCGGGGTTAAGGCGTGTAAAAGGCAGGAGTTCTTTATCGGTCAGCCGTATAGGGGGCTTGTTGAGGCGGAATACATCGCTAAGGGTACCTTTCTCCCAATATAACGATTCCATTCATATTGCCGCATCCCCTGTTAAACACTACTACATCACGGAGAAACGGACACCCACGGCGGCACATATTTCCAGGCACTTTTCATCTCCCTGTTATTACTGCGCCAGAGGGGATCGTGGCGGGATACCAGAGCCCAGAAGGCTTTGGAGTGGTTCATGTGAACCGTGTGGCAGAGCTCATGAATCATGATATAGCGAACCAGATAGTCGGGCAAAAACAGCAGTTTGGTGTTCAGCGTTATTATACCCCCCGATGAACAACTCCCCCACCGGGAGTGCTGTAACCGGACCAATGCCTCTGAATACTTGAAGTCATGGGATGCAGCAAGTTTTTCAAATGAGGGAATAAGGTGACTTGCGGCCTGTCGCTTGAGCCATGAGAGCAATTGCCGACGACATCGATCAGCATCGTCAACATCAGCTGAGAGAAGGAGCCTTTTCTGTGAGACATCTGAAACATCAACAACCGTCCTGCCTTTATTATTGTATACAACCCTCCACTCTTCATCGAGGCAGGAAAAGCGAATAGTACAGGGAAGACCGTTTTCTGTGAGAGGAAGAGGTTCAGGGCGATGCTGGTCAAAGCGGCCGGCGGCTTTTTTTATCCATGCTTCGTGTCGATGAAGAAGATCAGGTATATGCTTTTTGTTAAAGCCTACCGGAAGGACAACCAGAAGACCTCCATGGGGCGTCATCTTTAAGCGTACACTCTTTGCCCTTGTACTTACTTTAACGGTATAGGGAAAAGGGGGGCTCTCGGGCACGGAATGATTATGAGTAAAAAAAGAAGAGAACATGTTTCAGCATATATGGTTCCAAACCGGCAAGGAGATAACTCAACAACCATAACCGACAGTTAATGCTATCAGCCAATTACAGGGAAGAGAACTTACGAAAGGAAATTTTTCTTTTCAGAACCTTATTGATATAATATACAGTATGCAATAGGTTTAACATCTCGAATACTGCTGGTTTGGTTCAATACTTCAACGAAGTTTCATGCAGAACAATTGCGATAACACAACGGACTGCAACAGTGATTTTGAACAACGCTATAACTCCCTTCATGTAGTATTCGATACAAGTGAACCTGCGTTTATTATGGATCGTGAGGGCACGATTCTTGATGCCAATAAAGCTTTTGCTGCAGCGTTTGGCAAAGAGGTAGAAGAGTGTTTACTGATGAACGCGTATGATTTACTCCCTCCTGAAGTTGCGGCAAAGCGCAAAATCAAAATTGAAGAGGCCCTGAGTACATCAAAACTGGTCATTTATGAAGATGAACGGTATGGTCGTTTTATTCGTCTTTCTATTGCTCCTATTGCTGACCAAGACGGTGAAATGACAACGCTTTATATCGTTGCGCAGGATATTACACAACTTAAGCTTGCAGAAAGGGAGTCGACAAACCAGAAAATATTCAACAGTGCTCTTATCGAGTCGATTCCCGGTGCTGTTTATATGGTCAATGCTGAGGGATATTATACTTTCTGGAATGCTTATCAGCGGGATTTTGTTGTTGGAAAACCAGACAGTGATATGGGCATTGTCCATGCCCTGGATACCATTCATCCGGATCACAAGGAAGTGGTAGCTGAAAAAATGGCGAATATCCTGAAAACCGGAATTGAAGATTCTGAAGACGTAAAAATCCTTTTACACGGAGGGCCTGAATTTCGATGGTTTCGGATATCCGGCAAGAAAATAATATTGAATGAAGAGTCATTCATCATAGGTGTCGGCTCCGATATTACAGAACGAAAGAAGGCTGAAGAAAATGCACTGAAAAATAGCGAAGATCGCTTCAAAAGGTTGTTTGAAGGACACTCCTCAGTCATGCTGGTTCTTGATGATATGGGCAATATCATTGACGCGAATCCTTCTGCTTCTGAGTTTTACGGATGGCCGGCCGAACAACTTTGCCAGATGCATATCAGCAATATCTCCACGAGGTCACCTGAAAAAATAAACAACGACCTGTTACAATTCAGGACATCGAAATTAAACAGATTCAAGAGTACCCACAAAAGGGCAGATGGCTCCACTCGTGACGTTGAGGTCGTAAACAATACGATTGAGATTGAGCAAAAAATAGTTTTCTATTTCACTATAAACGATATCGCCGAACTCAAACTGGCTGAGAATAAGCTTAAAAAGCTGAGTGCTGCTGTAGAGCAAAGTCCAGCTGTTGTCGTCATTACCGACCTTCATGGTGATATTGAATATATCAACCCGATGTTTACCCAGCTCACAGGGTATTCGGCTGAAGAGGTAAAAGGAAAAAATCCCCGCATTCTGCAATCAGGACTGTTGCCGAGTGAGATCTATGAAGATCTCTGGCAAACAATTCTTTCTGGAGAGATTTGGCGTGGAGAATTCCAGAACAGAAAGAAAAATGGTGAACTTTTCTGGGAAACAGCAGTTATCTCTGCAATTCTGAATGAAGGTGTTATAACAAATTTTGTGGCAGTCAAGGAGGATATCACTGAACAGAAGCAATATCTGGATGAATTGATTGCAGCAAAAGAAAAAGCAGAAGAGAGCGACCGCTTGAAATCAGCGTTTCTGGCAAATATCAGCCATGAAATACGCACCCCTATGAATGGCATACTCGGTTTTTCAGAACTGTTGAAGGAGCCTCATTTATCAGGAGAGGAACAGAGCGGATATATAGACCTTATTCAGCAAAGCGGCTTACGCATGCTGAATCTTATCAATGATCTCATTGATATTTCACGTATTGAGGCTGGAGAAACAATACTGCAAATAAGCGAAACAAAAGTTAACGGGGTTTTGCATGATCTCAATGATTTTTTCAAACCTGAAGCAGACAAAAAAGGCTTGTATTTGAGTTTTTCCACAGGGCTGCCTGACAACAAAAGCATCATCGAAACCGACAGCTCAAAGCTAAGCCAGATTTTGACAAACCTTGTTCAGAATGCCTTGAAATTTACAAGTTCTGGTGGCATTGATGTTGGCTATACAAGAACAGATCGCTCCCTTGAATTTTATGTCATCGATTCAGGCATCGGTATTCCTGTAGAGATGAAAGAGAAGATTTTCGATCGGTTCCACCAGGTTGACAACTCTTTAACACGACATCATGAGGGATCCGGTCTCGGATTAAGCATTTCCAAGGCTTATGTTACCTTGCTTGGTGGAACTATCCGTGTTGAATCGGTGGAGGGCAGGGGAACCGCATTCTTTTTTACACTGCCCTATAACCTGCCATCCTCTTCAACTAAAAGACAACCTACTCCCGTCACCAAAAAACTTGCTGCATCCGGTCCGGATATAACAATTCTTATAGCGGAAGATGACAGGGTTTGCAGTTTAGTGCTAAAAATGTATCTGAGAAGCGATGCCATTACCATCCTTTCGGCCGTTAATGGTCACGAAGCCGTAGAGCTGGTTAAACAGCATCCCGAGATAAATCTCGTCCTTATTGACATTAAAATGCCGGTGATGAATGGCTTTGATGCAACCCGACTGATCAAAAAACTCCGGCCTGAGCTGCCGGTTATTGCGCAAACGGCTTTTACCTCCAAAGAGGACAGGGAAAAAGCTGAAAAAGCAGGATGTGACTGCGTGATTCTTAAACCAATCAACAAGAACGAGCTACTTGAATTGATTCCGGAGCTGCTCAACCGTTAACCGGCAGAGCTGCTCCGGGGATATCCCTCTCAGCCAATCGCACTCTCGAGATCTGCAATAAGGTCATCGCGATCCTCTATGCCTACAGAGAGCCTTATAATGGAATCAGTTATCCCTGCTGCCAGCCTGTGCTCGATGTCCATTGACGCATGGCTCATGGTGGCCGGATGCTCAATCAGCGATTCTACACCGCCAAGGCTTTCAGCAAGAGAAAAAAGCTTTGTAGCCTTAAGCACCCTGTAAAGCTCTTCAATTGGTCCGTCAAGCTCAAAGGAGACCATGCCGCCGAAACTGCGCTGCTGTTTTTTTGCAAGCTCGTGTTGAGGATGGGTAGGCAGGCCTGGGTAAAAGACTCTCTTGACTTTTGGATGGTTCTCGAGAAACTCTGCAACTGCGAGTGCATTGCGCTCATGCTCACGCATCCGGACAACAAGAGTTTTGATACCGCGAAGTACCAGCCAGCAATCGAACGGCTGGGCACAGGTACCAAGGCAGTTGACAAGAAACTTGATTCTGGCGTCCAGATCCTCACTGTTCGACAATACTGCACCTCCAACCACATCGGAGTGGCCATTGAGGTACTTGGTGGTGGAATGAACCACAATGTCGGCCCCAAGTTCAAATGGCTTCTGGCCATAAGGAGAGAGGAAGGTATTGTCAACTATGGTCAAAAGGCCCTTCTCTTTTGCAAGAGCTGAAACCGCTGGAATATCAACCAGGTTCAACAGCGGATTGGAAGGGGTTTCAACCCATACCGCCCTGGTGTTGGCATTGACAAACGGAAGAAGATTGGTTGCGTCCTGCAGGTTGACAAAATGCACCTTGATGCCAAAATGCTCTTCAACGGTCTTCATAAGCCTTGAGGTGCCGCCATAACAGTCGTCGGTACAGATAATCTCATCACCTGACTTGAAGAGGTTCAATGTCGAAGTAATCGCCGCCATTCCGGTTGTTACAGCAACAGCTGAGGAACATCCTTCAAGTGCGCAGAGACTGTCTTCAAGTGCCTTGCGAGTCGGGTTACCGCTTCTTGTATAATCAAATCCCCTGTGCTTGCCGATATCCTCGAACACAAAGGTTGACGATTGGTAAATCGGTGTCATAATGGCGCCGTATGCCTTGTCGGGGCCTACACCTGCGTGAATAGTGTCTGTCTGAAAACTCATTGGTACCTCGATTGAATAATTGAAAATGCAAAAACAAAAAACCCCTTCCCTGATGAGCCTGGAAGAGGTTAAATATCATAACTCTGTTTCTTATGGGAGTGCCATCGGTGGCATACCTGTTTTGAAAAGAGAGGCTGAATAAAAGCTCTTTTTCACTCATCGTTCTTCAGCTTCATCCGAAATAAAACAGATGTATAGAGCGCAGAAGTAGAATGTGGCACCGTGTTCAGTTATTACAACAGAATCGGTTGTCAAGGCTTCACCGGGTCTATTCCCTCAGCCTTTCTTGATGACCAGCAATACTTATAAAGAACAAATTCACAATCGTTAATATAAGATATCGCAAGAAAAATACAACACACCGACTCACTCATTCCGCAAGTTTCATTGTCAAGGGGACGGGCTTTTCTTGGGAAATAGGGCTTATAGGTCTTATAGGACTTATGGGGCTTTTACGGGAGAGATCAGGGAGATTCCTCGCTGAAGCTCGGAATGAGGAGGTGAAAAGGAATGTCGAAATAATTCTCAGAGAGTTAAGAATTTTGTGCAAGAAGATGCTCATATCAACGTCAGAATAGATGTGTGGTTGTGTATTTGTGTGTGTTGGCTCATTGAGGGCATTTACCGTTAATGATTAAAATTAAAACAATTATGAACATCATAAAGCATTTATGGGTCTTATGATACTGGTTATGACCGTAGCATTCGGCAACGAATCTTTTGCATGCTCGACTCATCATCATTCTCACAGGGTTCATTCCAAAAAGTAATTCTTTCTTAATCCAAGCAATTGCTCATGATGAGAGCATACCATCATGAGCATGATTACTTTGTCTTCGTATGAAGGATACACTTGAAAGCTTTAAAACTCCCCTTTGGCTTGCCGGTGCCGTTATTGCTGCATGGGGAGCCTGGATTATGAGGCGAAGGATGAAAAACAAAAAGACTAAGAAAGCTGATAAAACGCCTGATATATACTGATGGCTTGTAATGCTGATGATGATGACCCGATGAAACCATAAAGCCAGCTGCCAGTATTCCAGACGCAAAGCCCCTTTTTATTTTAAGGGGTTTTTTTATTACCGACCGAATTGAAGGGCAAACACTTTTTGCCGGAAAGCCTATTGCTGTAGTTTGTTAAAATATCTATACTCTTACATTATAACAGATTACCTTTACCAGCATTCTGTTATCTCCTTTTGATCTGAGATGTATTGGAAGTACTCAATTCTTTACAAATACAACCCGCACAGTAACACAATGAGTCAAGAAAAGATAAACCTTGAACCTGATACAATAGAAGCCATCCAAAAGGGGGTGACGGTTGTAACCCTGCTCGCTCCCCTACTCGGGCCTCCCCTGGCATTAGGTGCCCTTACGACTACTATTATCGGCGGAGTGGGACTTGCTGCCGCTGGTGCCGCTGTAACCGTTGCTGTAGCCGTCCCGGTGATCGGGAAGTTAGTTGGCGGTGGACAGTTGGCAGTCGGAAGTCGGAAATCGGCTGTGGGCAGTGAAGAGAGAAAAGGGCTGGGTGCTGAGGAGTGAGTGAAGACAGTTGGCAGTGAAAAGAGATTTCTCACTGCGTTTCGAAATGACATGAAAGAGTGTAGTGCTTAGGGCTGTGAAGTAAAGCCGTGTGTTAGGCTACGACGAGGTAATCTTTGTCTTTGGTGGGGTCTTCGGTTACCGGGAGACCGAAAAACATTTCTGTACCACCAATGTTTTTGGGTGCAAGCTGCGTATCCTTGAACTGAGCTCTTATCTGCACCATTAATTCAGGATGAACGGTTACTGTTGCGGGTTTTTTGATGGCACGGAATCCATAAAGCATAGCAGCGATAATCTTTTCACGAAAAAAATCCTGACCCATCACTTACCGCCCTTTTTTTTGTTTTAATGCTACAACCGCTAATTTAATGAAATAATTGGAAGGAAACGATTGAGTTGGCAGAGGACACTGTTGGGGAATAGGTCATATAGGACCTATAGGGCCTATATGACTTATAGGGCTAATAGGGGCTAATAGGAGTTATACATCAGGATGGAGGGTAAAAAAAAGCCCGTTCGTTTGAACGGGCTTTTTTGTGGAGATGGCGGGAGTCGAACCCGCGTCCAAAACATTGCTCGATAAAGCTACCACACTCATCTCAGGTGTTTAGTGTTTCGCGAATCGTTGCTACACCTGTAAAGTCCGATTCACTATCCCTCTTTGTGTCACCCGTCTGTTTTTCCAGGCAAAAACAGAGGGGGCTTACTTGCGCGAACCGAAGCTCAAGCGCGGGTTATGCCATCCATTGGCTTCAGAGTAAGCGCCTCCCCCAACGGACGATGGCTGATTAATTAACTTGTGCTAATCAGGCAGCCATTGCATACGAATAATCGTCTGCATGTATAGTTGCATAGACTTCTTTAACGAGTCCATCCATGCTGAAACTCGGAGTGCAACTCCATCTCACACCTGCCCTGTCGAAAGCCTGTCATCCCCATACGTCATCAAAGAACAGTGCTACCGAAGCAGCGTTGTTTATATATACTTTTTAAACCTATAGAACAAGAAGAATTGTCGTTGTGAAACTTCCAAACAACAATCCCGTCAGTTCAGGCCGGGAAGTTCAGGGGCGTTGGCAACAAGCTGGTATTCACCGCCCTTCGAGCGCACTGAGCGGCTCCACATCCTTTCATATGCATCACTGAATATCATGTCTTTCGATGCTTCGGCCGTATACCATGCTCCCTCTTCAAACTCGGCTTCAAGCTGCCCGGCTGTCCAACCGGCATAACCCAGGAAAAAACGAATTTCACCTGGCATCATCACACCTGTATTCAGTAAAAAACTCAGCTGATTTTTGTCGCCGCCCCAGAAGAGGCCGGGTAGAATTTCAAGTGAGTCTTCGATAAGATCGCCCCGTAGATGGAGGAAATGCACAGTATCTACCTGAACGGGCCCTCCCATGTGAAGAGGTTCTTCGATGTCTTCAAAACCGGCTATGGCTTCACAAACCTTGAATTCCATCGGACGGTTGAGAATAAAACCCAAAGAGCCCTTCTCGTTATGCTCACACATAACAAGAACCGTGCGTTTGAAATTCGATTCCAGCATATTGGCTGAAGCAATCAGGAGTTTGCCAGCTTTAACCTTGTCAAATTCGTTTACCATATTCTTTTATGATGTTTTTTGCTGCAAATAGTCGAGCAACTCTTCTGCATGTCCGACCGGATTGACTTTCGGCCAAACTTTTTCAATTACTCCCTGTTCATTAATCAAATATGTAACCCTGCTGGTTCCCATATATTCACGTCCCATAAACTTTTTCGGCCCCCATACTCCGTAAGCTTCGACAATGTGTTTGTCAGGATCGGCAACAAGGCGGAAGGGCAGCGTGAATTTTTCGGCAAACTTTTTATGTTTTGTCTCGTTATCGACACTTACGCCAAGAATATCTACACCAAGTTTGTTAAAGTTAGGGAAATTATCCCTAAAAGCACAAGCTTCCTTTGTACATCCAGGAGTATCATCTTTCGGGTAAAAATAAAGAACCACCTTACGGCCACGGTACTCTTCGATAGAAACCGTTTTTCCATCCTGGTCTTGAGCGACTATCGGGGGGGCAGTGACGCCTTCTTTAAGTATTGATATTGACATGAATGAAGCTTATTCTAATTATAGGAACTTATTTCAATTGTAAATCAATCACTACTGCAAAAAGTTTCTTGAGGGTGCCATGAAATCTTATTCATTTTGTCCGATTTGCGCTGAAAGACTTGACAAGGCAATGATTGACGGACGTGAGCGGATGTTTTGCCCATCATGCAGATGGGTGCATTACGTCAACCCTCTTCCTGTTGCTGTTGCCTATACCGTCAATGCGAAAGATGAGCTCCTTGTGATCCGGAGAGCTCATGAACCTGCATTCAATGAGTGGGCTCTTCCCGGAGGGTTTCTTGAAACAGGTGAAGAGCCTCACGAAGGTTGTTTACGGGAGCTGATGGAAGAGACTTCTCTCGAAGGGAAAGTTGACAGTCTTATTGGCGTTTATCATCGTGATGTTGAACTCTATGGTTCACTGCTGGTGGTTGCTTACCGGGTCAGGGTTGATAATGACGCCATAACAATAAACCATGAGTTGCTGGATGCCGGCTTTTATACCCCAGATCTTATACCGGAGGTACGAATACCGCTTCACCGACAGATTATCGTGGATGCCAACAAAACTCAGAGACCGACTTTCCAGCAGGCGGCATCGTGGCCGGCCTCATAGGCCACCAGATCAGGCTGAACATGCAGGCAGTGATCGTCGGCCAGCGGGCATCTGCCTGCAAAGCGACACCCTTCGGGCAAATTTATAACGCTTGGTACGTTACCTTCGATAACATGAAGCCTCTTTCTGGGTGCGCCTAAATGAGGAATTGATTTTAACAGACCCTGGGTATAGGGATGGAGAGGGTTCTGGAAAAGCTGCTGCACCGAACCTTTTTCGACCACTCTTGACGCATACATCACAATCACTTCTTCGCAAAGCTCAGCGACAACTCCAAAATCATGGGTAATCAGCATGACACTCATGCCGGTATCGGACTGAAGTTTGCTGATAAGATCGAGGATCTGCGCCTGAACGGTGACATCGAGGGCTGTGGTTGGTTCGTCGGCAATGAGAAGGGCGGGATTGCAGGAAAGCGCCATGGCAATCATGACCCTCTGACGCATACCTCCTGAAAGTTCATGGGGATAAGAGGAAAACCTTTCTGCCGGGTTAGGAATTCCAACCAGATTCAAGAGTTCGATCGAGCGTTTTTTTGCTTCCACCTTAGTGACATCGCGGTGTATGAGAATCTGTTCGGATATCTGGCTGCCGCAGGTAAATACCGGATTGAGCGAACTCATTGGCTCCTGGAAAATCATGGCAATGTCGTCACCTCGTAAATGGCGCATTTTTTCTTCAGAAAGCTTCAAGAGATCCTCCCCTTTCCATAGTATCTCCCCGCCCGCAAAATAACCGGGCGGCATTGGCACCAGGCGCATAATAGAGAGTGCAGTCACCGATTTTCCGCACCCGGACTCCCCTACGACTCCCAGTGTACGGTTGCGACCGAGAGAAAAGCTCACGCCGTCAACTGCTTTTGCAATACCATTGTCGGTTGAGTAGTAAGTTTTGAGATTTTTCAGTTCAAGAATTTTTTCCATATATAACAGTCTTCCAAGGCCGTGAAGGGTTCATAGTATTAGCCAGGCATTGAGGGAATCAAGCATGAAAATATAGTTTGTAAGCTTCATATGAAAACGTTATCAGATTCAGATCTGCAAAGTACGACCGTCACTAAAAAAAATACCAGCTTTCTCATTGAGACTGTCAAGCAATCAACTCCCTACAGCCAGCTTACTCAATCTTTAGTTGACGGATCAGAAAAAAACAACGAAGCTTTTCCACCAATCGATATCTCCGGGTTGCAGGGCTCTCTCTCTTCGGTTCTTGCTGCAGCCCTGTTTGCAGATATGGACTCTTCTCTCATGATTGTGTCCGGGCAAAACAACTTCGAATTGTATGACAATGATCTGGATGCACTGCTTCCCAAAGAGATAATCTGCAATACATCAGATGAACTTTCGCTCTCAATCGGGGCTATCTCGAAGGGGAAAAAATCGCTCATACTCTCTTTTTTCGATGATCTCGACGTTGCCCTTTGCAAACCAGTCGATGCCGAAAGCCGGATTTTCAGACTGAAAACCGACCAGACGGCAGGGTATGAAACCCTGAAAAAATTTCTCGTTGCAAACGGCTTTGAGCAGAGAGAGTTTGTTGAAAACGAGGGCGAGTTCTCCGTCAGGGGCTCAATTATTGATGCATTTCCTTTTGGAGCGAGGGAACCGTATAGAGTTGAATTTTTTGGGGATACCGTTACATCACTGCGCATTTTTGACATCAACAGTCAGCTTTCAGGAAAAACGGTGACAACCGCCGATATTTCAGCAAGTTTTTTAGATGCAACAACAGACATTGCCGGCACTGAAACAACAATTCTTGACTATCTGGACCAGCGAACAGTGGTGATCATCGATGATACCATTGAATTTGCAACACGAGACAACCATGACGCCTTAGCTGATGCACTGTCAAGGTTTCGATGTATCAGGATTACTCACTCTTCACCTGCTGCAATTGACTTCAAGTCAACTGCGCAAAAAAAACTTAATGCAAATTTCCGCATTCTTGCAACCCTGCTGCAAAAGGAAATAGCCTCTAATAAAAAACCGCTTTTTGCAACCAGCTCACGTCGTGAAATAGAGGGTTTGACCGATTTTCTGGCAGAGGAAATGATGAATTCGGGGAGTGAGGGCAGTGTGGAGGCTAGCTGGGTTCCGATTAACCTGCATACAGGATTTATTTTCGGCAATCTTGACCTCTATACTGAATCGGACATCTTTGGGAAACTGCACTCTCATAAAGCTCACCGCAAAAGGAAAATACGAGGGATTTCGCTCAAGGATCTCCAGAAGCTTAAAGTGGGTGATTATGTCGTCCATGAGGATTACGGCATTGGAATATTCAAATCCCTTGAAACCATAACGGTGGGAAATTCCGAGCAGGAATCTGTCCTTATTGAGTATTCAGGCGGGGATCAGCTTTTTGTTAATGTCCAGAGTATCAATCTGCTCTCAAAATATACAGCTTCAGAAAGCTCCCTGCCAACGCTATCAAAACTTGGCAGTTCGAAATGGGCGGCAAAAAAAGAGAAGGTTCGTTCGAAACTCCGTGATATTGCTATCAACCTGATAAAGGTTTATGCTCAGCGTAAAATGCAACCCGGCTTTGCCTTTGAACCGGACTCGATATTCATGCGCGAATTTGAGTCGTCGTTTATTTTCGATGAAACTCCTGATCAGTTTAAAGCAATTGAGGCGGTTAAAAAAGATATGCAGGAGCCGCATCCGATGGACCGCTTGATCTGCGGTGATGCCGGTTTTGGAAAAACCGAGATTGCCATGCGCTCGGCTTTCAAGGCTGTTGAATCCAGAAAGCAGGTTGCCGTGCTGACGCCTACAACCATTCTCGCCCATCAGCATGCTGAATCGTTTACCAGAAGGTTTGAGAATTTTCCGATTTCAATTGCAGTACTCAGCCGCTTTGTACCACGCAAGGAACAACTGGAAATACTCAAAAAAATTGAACTGGGACTGGTTGATATTGTTATCGGAACTCATCGGCTGGTATCGAAAGACGTTCACTTTAAAGATCTTGGTCTGCTTGTTATTGATGAAGAGCAGCACTTCGGGGTTGAGGTTAAAGAGAAACTGCGTGAACAGTTCCCCGGGGTTGATACCTTGACCATGTCTGCAACACCGATTCCGAGAACCTTGCAGTTTTCAATGCTTGGTGCACGAGATCTTTCGATTGTGTCTACTCCGCCTAAAAACCGGCAACCGGTAGAAACTTTCATTACCGATTATGACGCTTCTCTGATTCAATCAGCTATCGTCAGAGAGATCAAACGGGAGGGGCAGGTTTTCTTTCTGCATAACCGGATTGCGTCTCTTGAGGATATCCTGAATACACTCAGGGAGCTTGTTCCTTCTGCAAGAATTGTTTACGCTCACGGCCAGTTGCCACCGAAGGAGCTTGAAAAAATAATGATGGATTTCATGCAGAAAGAGGTTGACGTGCTTATTTCAACCACGATTATCGGCTCAGGCCTTGATATTTCGAATGCGAATACCATCATTATCAACCGGGCTGATATGTTCGGGCTTTCTGATCTCTACCAGTTACGAGGAAGAGTGGGACGAAGCGATCGAAAAGCTTACTGCTACCTGGTAACCCCACCTCTGCACACCCTGAAAAGGGATGCTGTTCAGCGTCTTGCGGTGATTGAAAGCTTTACTGAACTAGGATCAGGTTTTAACATCGCCCTTCGGGATCTCGATATCCGCGGTGCTGGAAATCTGCTTGGTGCTGAGCAATCGGGATATATCCATGAACTCGGGTTTGATCTCTATCAGAAAATGCTTGCAGAAACTGTGGCTGAACTGAAATCAAATGAATTCAGTCACATGTTTTCAGGTGATGACAAACCGTCAGCCAGGCAATCAAAAGCCTGTGATCTTCTCTTTTTCTTTGATGCCCTCATTCCTGATTATTTTGTGAATGCGACCCATGAGCGCTTTGCGTTTTACGACAAAATATCAAAAGCACCCTCACCTGAGAGCGTCGATGCCCTGGCAATTGAACTCAAGGACCGCTTTGGAGCCTTGCCTGAAGAGGTTTCGAACCTTCTTCTTTTGACAAAACTTAAAATAGTCGGGTCGTCTCTTGGACTTGAAAAGATTGATATTCAAAAGTTTAATTTCACCCTTTATCTCCCTGACCAGCACGATGAAAATCTTGGAAACCGGGATTTTCTTCAGTACCTGTTCGTTTCGGTTCAGGAACCTTGGATGCAGAAGTATAACCCCGGATTCAAGATGGATAAAAAAATAAAACTGGTACTGACCCATCCTGCCGGTATAGACACATCCCCTGCGGATTTGATAGACGAGTATTCGGAACTGCTGAAAAAGCTGGACGCAGCAGCGAAAGAAAGTGTGGGCTTGGAGGGGAAATAGGTCTTATAGGTCCTATAGGACTTATAAGTTAGGATCGGGGAGCTTTATTTTAGCGGTTAAAAAATAATTGAGTTTAACATCGCAACTTTTGTGACGGTCTTTGTGTTCATAATAAGCGGACAAAATTAGTCCTATAAACTAAAACCTTATAATTATGAACATCTCTATAAATAATCACGCACACGAAGCAAAGAAGGGCGACAGGCTGCTTGATATTGCCCGCAGCAACCATGAACATATCGGCTACTTCTGCGGTGGCAACAGCATCTGTCAAACCTGCTATGTAAAGGTTCTTGAAGGTAGTGAGAACCTATCGCCTCTCAGTGTTGAGGAAAAGGCACTTCTTTCAGACCGATTGATCAATGAAGGAACAAGGATGGCCTGCCTGACCACAATTGAAAAAGAAGGAGAGATAAGGGTCGTTTCGTTAGTTGAAGAGGTAAAAAGAAGCTTTGAAACCAATCCATTGCAGTTGACTGAACATGCTGCGAAAATGGGGTGGGAGTCGCTGGTAAAGTTTCCTGATACCATGCGCATGCAGGGTGGAAGGGAGTTTGATCTGTGGCAGCTCATTGCAGATGTCATCAGCGGAATCGGAGATGCCTTGCAGTTACTTGCCAATGCTTTTGTACCGGCATCTTCAGTGGATGGAAAGACGAATCCTGAAGCATGCAAACCCTTTCAACTTTCAGCCTTCTGCAACGGCAATAAAGAAAAAAATACCCAAAGAGAGAGCGAAGGTATTGCTGCATAGATTACAAGTAATAAATGGTTAAACCTTGTTCTTCTGTGAGGGAAGAACAAGGTTAGATTGAGTGCTGCTGACAAATTTTTTATATCTTAGAACAAGAGATTGATAGCAATGTTTGATTAATTCACCACTTATTGCATGAACCAATGATCATCTCTATTAATGATAAACCTTGTGAAGGGCATGTTGGTGAAGTTCTTCTGAAGGTTGCTCAACTCAATAAAAGCCATATAGGCTGTATCTGTGGCGGGAACGGTATCTGCCAGAGCTGCTTTGTTTATGTAGAAGAAGGAAGTGAGTGCCTGTCGCCTCCAGGTTTAGAGGAGAAAGCATTTATTTCTGACAAGCTTTTTAAGGAGGGTGGCAGACTAGCATGCAGAACTCTCATTGTCAAGGAGGGAACCGTCAAGGTGCTTTCGAGGGCTGAATACCTCAGGCGGCTTGTTTTAGGGTTCAAGGTTCCGGAATTTATCACGTATGCCCAGACTATAGGGTATAATGTGACCAATAAACTGCCGGATGGAGCAGGCAGCCTGTTCAACCGTGTTAAAGAGGGCACGGTAAGCCCCGGGGATTCGTTGAGAAAAATCGGGAGTGGACTCGCTTATGGATCGCTTCTGGCCTCGACTACTTTTATGGAGACATTTCCCTTCATGCAGTACCCTGTATCCATCCTTACCGAGGGTGTGAAAGGAGTGTTTAAGAGCGCTGCAAATGTTGTGTGCAATGTTTCCGGTGGATGCCTGCAATTGCCTGGAACGGATACTTCATGTTGCGGGACTAATAAAGCTCCGGTTATTGAGCCGGTCAAGATATCTATAAAGTAGTTTTTCCCTTTCGGTACTTAGGGTAAAAACAGCAACCATTAACTCCTGATGGGGTATTCTTCGGATATTGAAAACATTGAGTTTGAGCTTGGCGCGAAAACCCTTGAACGATGGTTGATCAAGCCTGAGAAAACTATGGATGTTGTTCTCGGAATACCGAGAGAACGCGCTCAGGACGAGAGAAGGGTGGCTATTTCACCCCCGGGTGTTCAAATACTTGTTGAGCATGGCATCAAAGTAAATATTGAGCGAGCTGCCGGAAATTTCTGCAACTTTACGGATAGCGATTACGCGGATGCGGGAGCGTCACTTGCTGAAACTCCCGAAGAGTTGTACGAGCGTTCCAACGTCATCGTCAAGGTATCGCCCCCTCAACCTGACGAAATCCCTCTCTTGATGCCAGGGCAACTGCTTATTTCAGCCCTCCACCTTGGCACCATTACCCCTCAATTGATACAAGCACTGCTTGACAAGAATATCACAGCATTGGGATTTGAATTTATTGAAACAAGGGATGGCGAGTTGCCGATAGTACGAACACTGAGTGAAATTGCGGGTTCTCTGGCCATTCAGACAGCGGCTAAATACCTTGAGACCGGGTATGGCGGCAGCGGAATACTGCTTGGCGGAATTGCCGGTGTTCCGCCGGCCCACGTCACCATTATCGGGGCAGGAACAGTTGGGCTTTTTGCTGCGCAGGACGCGCTCGGACTTGGTGCTCAGGTGACGGTCATCGACAAGGAGATTAACCGTCTGAGAAGATTTGAAGCGTTTTTCAACCGTCACCTTGTCACAGCAATAGCCAATGACCATTATATTGCTGAACTTGCCAAGATGTCGGATGTTGTGATCGGCGCTTTAAGCCCAAGACAGAAAATAACAAAACCGCTGGTAAGTGAACAGGTGGTTAAATCGATGAAGCCCGGTTCGGTTATTATTGACGTCTCAATTGATCAGGGGGCATGCTTTGCCACCAGCAGGCATACATCGCATACCAATCCTATTTATGTCAAACACGGAGTTACCCACTACTGCGTCCCTAACATTCCTTCCGCTGTAGCTAAAACAGCCTCTTTTGCTCTTACCAATACGCTACTCCCCTTTTTGCTGAAACTCACCTCCCATGAGACCATTTCGGATATACTTTGGAAAAACCACAGTCTGAGAAAAGGAACCTATATTTTCAAGAGCTACGTCACGAAAAAGATTCTTGCTGAACTGACTGATCTTCCATTCAGGGAGATCGATATGCTGCTTGCTGCAAGCTAATAGATATGCTTATGGCCACCTCTATTTATTGCTGAGATAAAAGATGGAAGGCAAACTTTACCTGCAGGCTTAAAAGAGCTATCCCTTTCAGGACAACTATTGTTTTGTTGTGGTTCAGGAATCACCCCAACCTACATAGCGGGGAAAGTTTTGATAATCAATTTTTTTAAAGCATCCCATTTGAATAGATAGAGGTGCCCTTATATCAATTCGTCCAGCGGTTTCCCGAATTGCCTTGCAATATAGGAGGCGCATGAGACTCCCGAATAGGTGACTGCAATAACTCCCTGACCAGGGAAAGTGCTGTCACCAGTAGCAAAGAGATTTTTAATCCGGGTGCTATTCTGGGGCTTTTGAAGAATGTTCTGTCCAGGCTTCAAGAGCGGCCCGTAGGTTCCTTTGAAGCGGTTAAGGTAGCGCTGATGGGTCAATGGCGTTGCAAGCACCTTAAGCTCGATGGCATTTGACAGTCCTGGAAGAATACGTTCTGTGCGGGATATCACACTTTCGGCCAAAGCTTCTTTTGCGTTTCGGTAAGCCCCATTTGCCCGGTCGTAGTGCTGCCACTCATCGGCCTCAGCGGTAACAAAAGCATGGACTATATGTTTGCCGGGAGGAGCAAGGGAGGGGTCAAGAATCGTTGGGGCTGAAAAATAAATGGTCCCGCCGGGCTGTTTATAGTTCTCCCAAGTATCGACAAGAATATGGTGAACATAAAACTCTTTTGGAATGACTGAGGCATCTACACCGAGATAGAGCTGGAACCAGCTCGGGGCTCTTAAAAATGTGCTTTCATCAACCTTGTAGCGCGAATCGGTGATCAGGTGATTGAAGGTATCCCATACCGTAGCATTGGTAATGACACCTTTTGCATAATATTCAGTTCCATCAGCAAGCCTGACACCTCGAGCTTCGCCATTTTCAACAATTATAGAGGTTACCTCGGATTGGTAGCGGATTTGACCTCCGGACTTTTCAATACCTTGACATAATGCTTTTGGAATGGCACCCGAACCACCGAGCGGATAGTTGATGCCACCGGAATGCCTGTCAGCAAGACAGATGCCTGCATTGACCAGCGGGGTTGAAACTGCATCCTGAACCGCCCAGGAATAGGCTTCTATATCAATAAATTTAAGAAGCTCCTCATCTCTGATAAACCGCCTTGCTGTTTTACCCATTGAACGAAAAGTCTTCAGTGCAAGTGCAATGGTTTTAGCCGGAAACGTTACACCTACTGACGCCAGATGAAAGACATCCTCAAGCGAACCGGCAGGTAGTGAGCTGAGAATATCGTGAACTGCCTCAAGTTCGTTGTAAAATTTTTCAATGCCATCACGTTCATGCGGAAAACGTGCCCCGAGAGCATTGAGAAATTCATGGCGATTATAAAAAGCAGGGATTGAAAAACCGTTCGGCAGATGATAATGTATCTGTACAGGATCGTGAATCGTCGGAACGTGAAGCCCAAGTTTTCTGAATATCCTTGTATGAAGGTTGAGAGTGCCGCTTGTGCTGTTTTCACCAAAACCGTAAAAGACTGAGGCGCCGGCATCAAAATTGTAACCCTCACGCTGAAAAGAAGAACAGCTTCCTCCCGGATAACGGTTTTTTTCGAAAACGAGCGTTGATATACCTCGATCCTGAAGCAACGCAGCAGCAGTGAGGCCCCCAATTCCTGAGCCGATTACAATGATGTCGGCAGCTTCATCCATAGAAATTGTACATCTAGATTCGGGAGTAAGGTTCTGAACCTGCATTATTCTTCAAACTAATAACGAGGGTCGCAGAATATAGTCACACCAGAGAGTTCACAGCAAACATTATTTTCCAATAGCAGTTTGTGATGAGAGTTGGCTGTTAAGCAGAAAGAGATAGGTCTCATGGGTCCTATATGACATATAGGACTTATACAAGATGGAGTGAAGAAATTGTGCTGTCGGCAGTGGACGGTTGGCTGGGGAACGCAAAGTTAAATTAACTCAGGCTTTAAATTTTTTTATTGCTTATTTTTTTGACGGTTACGTGCTTTCATCACATGATAAATAATTAAAAAATAATGAAAAATCAGATCTGGTTGACCGCTGGAATTGCAGGTATGCTTCTCGGCAGCCCTTTCGCCACTGCTCAGGCAAAAAACGATGTGCATTTCAGTACAGGAAGCAGACCATCCTTTGTTATTGATTCTCCTCCAAGATTGATTTACCTGAGAGATCAGGGCTTTTCAGTATCTGTAGGAAGTCGATATGATATGGTATTCTATGGGAACAGGTACTATCTCTTCAATGACGGCAGCTGGTACAGCTCTCTTCGTTACCGGGGACCCTGGATTGTTATAAAGAGTAACCGTTTACCTTTAAAGCTGAGAAGGTATAGCTGGAATGAGATAAGCAGATATCGCGATATGGAGCATCGCAGGTCGGATAGCCGTGATAACAACTATCAGCGTAATGACGACAATAAGAGGCGATATAATGATGAGAGGAACGATGAAGGCCGCAGACGGTATGAAGAGCAGCCAAATACACATACTGAGTTCATACCAAATCGCCATGAGCCGTCAAACCAGAACGTTGAAATCAGGTCGCACCAAGGCCGTCAAAACGAAGCTCCTGACACCAAACCGAATCAGGATCAGCAAGGGAAGCCCTCTGATAACAAGCCAAGTCACGGACAGCAAGGCAAGGCCTTTGACGGCAAGCCGAACCTGGGACAGCCAAACAAGCCTTCTGACAACAAGCCAAGTCACGGGCAGCAAGGAAATGTCTTTGACGGCAAGCCGAACCAGGGTCAGCCAAACAAGCCTTCTGACAACAAGCCAAATCAGGGACAGCAAGGCAAGCCCGCTGACAACAAGCCAAGTCAGGGGCAGCCAAACAAGCCCGCTGACAGCAAGCCAAGTCAGGGACAGCAAGGCAAGCCTTCTGACAACAAGCCAAGTCAGGGGCAGCCAAACAAGCCCGCTGACAGCAAGCCAAGTCAGGGACAGCCAAACAAGCCTGCTGACAGCAAGCCAAGTCAGGGTCAGCAAGGCAAGCCTTCTGACAACAAGCCAAGTCAGGGGCAGCCAAACAAGCCTGCTGACAGCAAGAAACCGGGACAGCCGAGCAAGCCAGCTGACAGCAAGAAACAAGATGGTGCTCAACACAAGGATGATACCACTAAATAATAGAGTCGCTATGCATTGAAAAGCTTTTCAAAAAAGCTTGCACAAAGGTCAGGCATCGCAAGATTCCTGGCCTTTTGTGTTGTGCTTACAGAAAAAGTGATGAGAGCTAAGTGTTGGGAAAAATAAAAAGGTAGGTCCCTCACAAGAGTTCGGAATGACATCGGCGCGAGGAGTGAGAGGAAAATTGGGGATTGGGAGTAAACCTGATGTGGTGGATTGATTCCACTGTATATGAATGGAAAAACTTATATTTAAAAAGATTGGGAGTGTTTTTTTGCTTTATTTATTTTATGATTTCAGACTCCTGCATGCAAAACAATGTTATTCGAACCCGGCAGACTTTAACTCATGGATAAACCCGATCCAACCCGTAACGATACAACCAGGACAAAAAAAGAATCTTTGTCCAAGGAGGAGCGTCAAAAGCAACTTGAGTTTCAAAAGGAAGCGGTTGTTCATTTGAATTCGCTTTATAATTACGCGCTTCATTTAACCATGAATCCGAGTGATGCCGAAGATCTGGTACAGGAAACCTATCTCAAGGCGTATAGATTTTTTAATTCTTTTGAGAGGGGAACAAACTGTAAGGCATGGCTGTTTAAAATCCTGAAAAACAATTATATCAACCGGTTTCGCAAAAATTCAAAAGAACCAGGAAAGGTAGATTACGATCTGATAAAGGATTTTTATCATTCTATAAAAGATGTGCAGAATGATACCAGTGAAGCTGAAAGCGATTATTTCCATTCATTGCTGCATGAAGAGGTCCATCAGGCTCTTCACTCTTTGCCTGAAGAGTTCAGGGAAGTAATACAGCTGTGTGATATTGACGGGTTTACTTATGAAGAAATTGCAAATATGGTTGAAAGCCCGATCGGTACTGTAAGATCAAGGTTATACAGAGGTAGAAAACTGCTTCGTGAACAGCTTGAGGGGTATGCCAAGAAATACGGCTTCAATACCGATAAAGATCATTAAAATCAATACGCACAAAATTTGTAAACTATGAACTGCCAAAAAGCACAGGTACTTATGAGTGCCGCTGTGGATTGTGAGCTAACAGTAAAGGAAGAAGAGGGCTTTCTATTGCACCTCTCAGAGTGCAAAGAGTGTAAAGATGAGTTTGATGATGCAAAAAAAACCAAAATGATTATCAAGGAGAAAATTGTTCAGTTTAAAGCTCCTCAAAGCTTGTTTAATTCTATTATGGAACTAACCAGTGTGAGCAGTTTAGAGCACTGAGCCCCCCCTTTACCAAATATCCTGCATGAGTTATTCATTATGATAATCTCATCAAACTCTTTTATGGTTCATGCTATCTTAGTTAGAAGGGTGTCAGTGAAAATCTTCAGAGCCGACTCAGCCGGGTGCAGTACTGCAACACCAAGCTCTCCAAATGACCGAAAGCCCCATCTTCCCTCGCTGCAACAAGGCATTCAAATTTGCTTGAATCTCCCGCTTCAGCTTTACAACTCCTGAACGAACTACTTCATAGTCTACCAGCCAGTGTCCTTTATTGTCATACCGTGTCACTATTGACACTGTATGACAATATGTCATTCATCAAAAAATCAGTGCGACATTTTTACCGTCACGTTTCCTTTTATATCTCTAAAAGAGAACAAAAACAGTGTTTTCATACTTTGGCACGCTTCTTGCAAATTATTGGTAGTAAGTCGTTCATAGCTTACAATCAATCACATAATAATGCAAGTTTACAAAGGAGGACAACATGATCGTAAAATTTTCTAAAGATCCAATGAGGATGTTTGATGACATCCGCTCAAGTGCCAAAACATCTTCAGTGCCGGCGTTCAATGTTGATATATCGGAAGATGAGAGCGGATTTCATATTGATGCCGAGTTGCCTGGTTTAGCCAAAGATGAGATCGCCCTCAATATTGAGGATGATGTGCTGACCATAAAAGCTGAGAGAAAACAGTCCAGTGAAGAGAACAAAAAAGCGTACCTGCGTATTGAAAGAACCTATGGCTGTCTGCAGAGAAAATTTAATCTTGGTGAGACTATTGATCAGGAGAACATTAATGCAGGGCTTGACAATGGCATACTTCATGTAACCTTGCCAAAAGCTCAGATAACAAAAAAAGCAAAGGAAATTTCGATCAATTAACATGATTCAATCCGGACTCAGCGGCATACGATGCGAGTCCGGCTCTTTATATATCACTATCAAAAAAAAGGAACAACTCTCATGGGAAAAATTATCGGCATCGATCTTGGCACAACGAACTCCTGTGTTTCAGTCATGCAGGGATCGCAGCCAACGGTCATTGAAAATTCGGAAGGTAGCCGCACCACGCCATCTATTATAGCTTTAACCAAAACAGGCGACCGTCTGGTAGGGCAGGCTGCAAAAAGGCAGGCTATCACAAATCCTAAGAACACAATTTTTTCAATTAAACGCTTCATGGGTCGTAAATATGATGAAGTCCCAAATGAAAAGAAGCTTGCTCCATACGAAATCATCAATGAAAATGGCGAGGCTCGTGTAAAGATAAATGATAAAATCTACTCACCACAGGAAGTTTCAGCAATGATCCTGCAGAAAATGAAGCAGACTGCAGAAGATTTTCTTGGTGAAAAAGTTACCGAGGCAGTTATCACTGTGCCGGCTTATTTCAATGATGCCCAGAGGCAGGCTACAAAAGACGCAGGCAGAATTGCCGGACTTGATGTAAAACGAATCATCAACGAACCTACAGCTGCTGCTCTGGCTTACGGGCTTGACAGAAAGCAGGAAAGTGAGAAAGTGGCGGTTTTTGACCTTGGCGGCGGAACGTTTGATATCTCAATTCTTGAACTTGGTGATGGTGTTTTTGAGGTTAAATCCACTGATGGCGACACGCACCTTGGCGGCGATGACTTTGACCAGAAAATTATCGATTATATTGCCGATGAGTTCAAAAAACAGGAAGGCATTGATCTTCGTAAGGATGCAATTACGTTACAGCGCCTGAAAGAGGCTGCTGAAAAAGCAAAAATTGAACTGTCGTCAAGGACTGACACGGAAATTAACCTTCCATTTATTACAGCAACACAGGAAGGGCCGAAGCATCTGGTTATCAATCTGACCCGTGCAAAATTTGAGGCATTATGTTCAGACCTGTTCGATAAGATTCTTGATCCTTGCCGGCGTGCGGTAAAGAATTCTAAACTTGAAATGAAGGAGATCGATGAAGTTGTTCTTGTGGGCGGCTCAACCCGTATTCCGAAAGTACAGGCGCTGGTCAAGGATTTCTTTGGCAAGGAACCGAACAAAAGCGTCAATCCGGATGAAGTTGTTGCTATCGGCGCAGCTATCCAGGGTGGTGTTCTGAAGGGAGATGTCACTGATGTTCTACTTCTTGATGTAACTCCCCTTTCACTGGGTATCGAAACCCTTGGTGGCGTTATGACGAAGCTTATTGATGCAAACACCACGATTCCAACAAAAAAACAGGAGATATTTTCAACTGCAGGTGACAACCAGACCTCGGTTGAGGTGCACGTTCTGCAGGGAGAACGCCCGATGGCTGCAGATAACAAAACATTGGGACGTTTTCATTTAGGTGATATTCCTCCTTCTCCAAGAGGTCTTCCGCAGATCGAAGTGACCTTTGATATCGATTCAAACGGGATTCTGAATGTTTCGGCCAAGGATAAGGCTATAGGAAAGGAGCAGAGCATAAGAATCGAATCCAGCAGCAAACTCAGTGATGCTGAGATTAATAAAATGAAAGCAGATGCCAAAGATCATGCTGCGGAAGATCAGAAGCGCAAGGAAGAGGTCGATACGAAAAACATTGCGGACGGGCTCATTTTCAGTACTGAAAAGCAGCTGAAAGAGCTTGGCGACAAAATACCTGCAGACAAGCGCTCCACTCTGGAAGGCACTCTGGACAAGCTTAAAGAGGCCTATAAGAACGGCACTATCGAGTCAATCAAGTCTGCCATGGAGGAACTCAACAAGGAGTGGGGAGAAATTGCATCCAAACTCTATGAGTCGCAAAGCGCTGAATCAGCACAGCCTGAACAGGAAGCTCACAGTGGCGGCAACGAAAAAAGCGCAAAAGGCAGTGCCAACGGTGAAGTTGAAAATGCAGAGTTCGAAGTAATCGATGACAGCAAGAAGTAATCGGATACATCGGTAATATGCTCTTTAACAAAGGGATTCGTAATGAATCCCTTTGTTATTTAACCTTGTTTTGCTAATTTATCATCAAATAGGGTAGAACACCGGAGAGTGTTATTTTTGCAAAATTTAACCGTGCAAACAATGCAACCTCAGCTCAGCCGTCCTAACACGGGCACAAATCAAGTCAGAGTCAGTACATCAGGGCCATGGTCAGGCAATGCGGTTCATAAAGCAGAAAAATACTTTATAACCTCTGCAAAAAGAGATAGTAAAGACAAACTTCAGATTGAGATCGGCCCGGCCTCCGGACGTAGAAAGTTATCGCCTACAAAGGAGATCATCAACAAGATCATAAGCGGGGAAATTGAGCTTTTTGTGTTGACTACCCAGCCGGATATCGGTATTGACCTGAAGAAAAAAGTTATTGACAATGAAAACCGTTACGTCATCGACTTTGACAATCGGGGAGTAAAATGGACCATGAGGGATATTCCTGTCTTTTATGATTCTCTGCAGCAAAAACTTTGTGTCGAGATTGATCGCCGCACCTATACCCTTAATGAGTTTTTCAAGTAAGCGCGATCAGTTTTCGCATTTTACTTATTAAGCCTCTTTCATCATGAAATGCAAAAAGCCCCGGAATATTCAGGGCTTTTTGCATTATAAGGCCACATCAATTTATTGCTGAGATAAACGAAGGATGGAGAACTTTTGTTTTGTTGGGGTTCAGGAATCACCCCAACCTACACAGGGATCCACTTCACCGATCATCCGAACAAAAATGGTGTTGGGGTAACGTTCATCTCATTTGACTATTGGATTTTCTTGCGCGCCAATGCAGCTTCAGGCGCTTTTGGATACATGTTGACAAGTGTCTTGAACCTTGCTTTTGCATTAGCGGCATCGCCTATCTTTTCAAAAGAAATAGCCTGTTTGAACAGCGCTGCAGGACGCTTGCTACTTTTGATATATTTAGCTATCACAACCTGATATTCAAGAATAGCTTTTTCATACCATTTTTCGCTAAAGAAGCTGTCGGCAAGATAAAACTGCGCCTGATCAGCAAGAGCGGATGCCGGATAGGTCTTCAAAAGTGCAGCAAAACTCTCTCTGGCCGGGGCAAAACTGTTTTTACCAAGCCTTTCCTGCCCTTCTTTGAGCAATGCAGCTGCATCTGTAACACCTGAGGGTTTAGCACTCTCCGGGGTTTCTTTTGACTTCGGTGCTGCGGATGAGGATTGTTCCTTTTTGTCAATGCCAAGATACTGCTCAATTTTCTGCAGTCTGGATTCAAGATCGTCAACCTTGTGGACCAGTAGAGAATCTTCCATTCCAAGACGTCCGAATGCAAGAGTGTTCTTATGCGCCGCCTCTTCTATACTACCCTGCAGGCGCAAAATCTCATCATGAGCCTGCTGAACATCTGAATAGGAGCCCGCAGATTCCGTTTTCAGTTTTCTCAGATCATCAGTCACGACCACAAGATCCTGTTTGGATGCGCAGGCAGACAGAACAAGAAACGGCAAGAAAAGAAAAGGTGTAATCTTTTTATTCATAACGCATAATGGAGTATGTATTCTTAAGCCGTTATTGCCCTGTATACCATTTCTTCGCTCGCCGGATCCCGAAAAAACAATTGTTACTTGACAATAAAGTGCGCCCGACGGTTTTTTGCCCAGGCTTCTTCATTTTGACCGGTATCAAACGGCCGCTCTGAACCTAAACTAACTGATTCGAGACGGGATGCGGCAACACCAAGCTTGACTATATATTCTTTTGCACCGGCAGCTCTGCGCTCTCCAAGGGCAAGGTTGTATTCGGATGTCCCTCGTGAGTCACAGTGACCTTCAATGAGAACTCTCTTGCCAGAGTTGGCAGTCAACCATTCAGCATTCTGCTTTAATTGTTCCTGTGCATCTGTGCTGAGAACAGAACTGTTAAAATCGAAAAACTGATCCCCAAGCGGTCCTGTCTGCCATTTGTCGAATCCATAACCGGTACGACCTGATGGCAAAGATGACGATTGCGAACCAACTGGTGACGGAGAGGAAGCGGTCTCACCGCCTTCGGTTGATTTTACTGCACTTGTTGATGAGCATCCGGCAGTGAACATCATGGCAATGACAAGCATGCCTTTTATTTGCGTTTTCATCAATTCAGCTCCTTTTATCATTTAATAAAACAGGGAATCACGGTATGTGATTTGCTAGTCTATAGCTTTTTGAGTCATATCTGCAGTAAATATATTGTTTTCACCTCTATTTTCCCATGTAGAACATGCAAATTAATTACCTATAGAATGCCATAATACATGAGGCTACCGGACTCGATATGGTCAGCCATGGTCACTTCTTCTCTATACCTTCAGGGGTAAATACAAATCCAATCCACACCTCTCCTGCAGCTTCCTGTTTTGGAAGAGCTGGAAGAGGAGATGATTTTTCAAGGGCTTTTTTTACCGAAATGTTGAGGTATTCGCTTGGAGCTTTTTTATCAAAAACAATCTGCTTAATTGTTCCGTCAGCCAGAATATTAATGCGGACATAGACCTCCATTCCGTAACTGTTTTTAAGCATCATCTTGGAAAAATCCCAGTTCTGCATAATAATTGATGCGATTTGTGCCTGGTACGGGGCACTCGGGCCTCCTCCCCCATACCCTTTTCCTGCACCACTCTTGCCTCCATATGAACTGCCTTTTCCACTTCCTGAGCCTGTTGATGCAGGGCCTCCTTCCGATTTTACTTTCTGCTGAAGCCGGGCAAGTGCATTGTTCAAACTGCCGGCAGAGGTCGGCGACGTTGAGGCCGTTTTTTTGTCGACAGTTTGCTTGAGGCGCTCAAGAGCTTTGCTGATATCAGCAGGCTTATCAACAGCTTTAGGCTTTGCGTTTACGGGCAACGGTTCGACTGCAACTTTCTTTGGGGGAACCGGTGCTGCTTCCGGAACATGCTCCTTAACCTTTGCTGGTTTTGGTTCTTTCTTTGGAGTAACGGGTTCCACTTCGGGGAGCGCCTCTTTCACCGTAACACTTTTGCTGCTCCCGGCAGGATGCGGGGCCTCGGGGGAGGGAGCGGGAGCGGCCTGGCTGCCCCCCTTTGGAGAAAGTTCAGACGATCCACCTGAACCGGGAAGCGACACAATACTGACACTGACAATTTTCGGCTTAACCAGCCGGTTTGCATCTAAAATCTGGAGATATATTGCAAGGACAATCACAAGGGCATGAATGAGTGCTGCCGCAACAAGCCAAAGTGAAAATTTTTTTTCAGCATACCCAAGCTTCTGACCTTTTTCCATACTCCCCACTTATTTCCCACCTGCCTTCGTTGCAGGGAGCGGTTCAGTCACCATACCAATATGCTCAATCCCTGCATCCTTGATCTGAGCCATAACATCCATTACCAGCCCGTAAGGAAGAGATTTATCGGCTTTAAGATAGACGTCACCAGTATGCTTTACATCAAGTATTGTCGGCAACTTCTGCCGTACCTCCGAGGCATTCAATTGATATTGATTGATAAAGACGCGTTGCGAAGCGTCTATGCTGATGACAAGAGCTTTCTCATCTATATCCATCTGCTGATGGGTAGTCTGGGGTGTATCAACCTTCACGCCATTTGTCATCATGGGAGCGGTTACCATAAAAATAATCAGCAGCACAAGCATGACATCAACGAAGGGTGTTACATTGATGTCACTCATCAACCTGCCTTTACCTGAAGTTATCATATCGGGGGGGGGCACCTATGGTTCGTTAATGAATGCAGCAACAAATTCCGGAGAGAACTCCTCAAGATCACGCTCAATAATGCTGATCTGATGGGTAAAATAGTTATAGGCCATAACTGCGGGAATAGCTGCAGCAAGTCCTGCTGCGGTAGCTATCAAAGCCTCTGAAATACCTGGCGCTACAGCTGCAAGAGAGGCTGACTGGGCCTTGCCAATGTTATGAAATGAGGTCATGATACCCCATACGGTTCCAAAAAGACCAATGAAAGGAGCTGTATTGCCTACTGTTGCAAGAAACGGAATCAGTGAGGACAAGCGCTTGCTTTCGGCATTGGCTTCACGTTTAACTGCACGGGCAATGCGTACCCTGAGCTGGCGAATATCGACCTTATCGCCGAGAGCGTGGTACTCGACATACCCCGAACGGAAAACCCTCGGTAGAGAGCCTTTTCTGTATTTTTCACTTTCGGAAAACGCTTTGTCAACATTGAAGATTTCGAAAAAATAGTCAAGGAAAGCCCTGGACTCACTCAAAGATTTTCTGACATAGGTGAATTTGTATGCAATGATTGCCCATGATACAATTGAGAACGAAAGGAGTACAAAAAGTACAAATAATACTACAGGTCCGGCATCCGAAAGCAGGCCAAAAATTCCGAGATAAGAATCAACCATATCGATAGAAACAATTAAAGTTCAATGAAACAAATGCACATTCTCTATCACCATATACGCCAAGGCAGAACCGGAAAGTGCACAAAGCGTATTGACAAGGTCGTTATTAACCAAGGGTGTTCCCTTTATAAGCCGGTTTTCAACAAGTGAACCATCCTCTGCAATGCTATGGGTCCTTTCGGTTACTTTTTCGCGGATCGGGTCGAAATACTGAGCCTGAACGGTTGCGCCGAAAAAGCTGTCAACCAGACTGGCCAGAAGTCCGGAAAACCCTATGAGAAGAAACGACTGGAGTATTCCAAAATCAGAGAGCCATTTGACATTGACAAGCATTGCGCTTGCACATATAAACAGCGAACCAAGGAATGCTCCTGAAGTACCCGGCACTGAAACACCACCGGATGTTCCGACAGGCACCTCCTTGAAGGTTGTCACCAGCCAGGCTTTTGGATTTGGCCACATGGTACCGATCTCTGTAGCCCAGGTATCGGCCTGCACTGCAGCAAGCGTTCCAAGGTAGGCAAAAAAAACAGCCGGGTTATTGGTGAGTGAAAAAATTACCATTAAAATCCATGCTATGCCGCCGTTTGCGTATACCTGACCAGCATCGCGCTGGGAACCTTTTTCAAAAACAAGATCAAATTTCGCCTTACGTTTTTTGCCAAGCTTCGACAAGACTGACGACAAGAGATAAAAAGTCAAAAGCGGTACCGTCCAGGCCATCCCTCCAATACCAAAAATAGTGGTGCCTAGCAAAAATGTCGCAGTTGCGCCACTGTTATTAAGAAACTTGACCTTGATGGAAAAAACTGCAAGAAGAAAAGCAAAAAGCCCTCCGATAAGAAAGTTCTCAAGAAGAATGGTATGGTTCACTTCAAGCACATAGAGCGCATAGGCAATCGACAGGGGAATAAAAAAATTGTCGAGACCGTGCGATAAAAGAGCTTCGACAGCAGTTGAGACCACCGCAAGAAGAAGTGCAAGAGCTAAAAGCATCACTAACGACTTGCCGGCCAGCCCTCCGGTAAAATCTTTACTGAAGAGCATGAGAGTAGCGCTCAGCAGAATAAAGCTGCTGAAAAACATGGTCAAAGAGCCCTCAACAGTTTTAGGGTTTTTCGTCAGATGCTCAATATGTTTTTTGCCGACCGAACTCCCCACCAGAGCAGCAAGCGAGTCACTGATGCCCATGACAAGCATGGAGGTCTGCAGTATCCACTTGTGGGACTCCCACAGAAACAGAATCTGAAGCAGAAAAATAAGCGGGAAAAAAAGTGAACCGTAACTTTTTACCGCGGGTGACTGGACATTATTGTCTTCGGGCAGTGCAAGCAAAGAGCCAAACCATTTGAAGCGGATATTCATCCCGTTTAAAAGCAAAAAAACAAGTGCGATAAGAGCTGGATAAAAGCTGGATTGGAAATAGGAGGGCACAAAGAAAATAACTACACCCATGCAGAAATGAATAATTTTTCTGACAACCAGACTGCTGATACTGAATTTTCTTGTGAGTAATTCAGCAAGGAGAACAAACAAAAGAACAAGACACAACGTCAAAACAAAGGCTGGCAAATCCTGAGGCAATGGAGCTTGGATGTTCAGCATGATTGTGGAACTTAATTGATGGTTTAGTCCGAAAAAACCGGCACTTAACTGAGCACAGAATGTCTTGAAAAATATAACTGTAACGCAACAGAATAAACAGTAAAAATCCTTGGGATTTTACCTTTTTTAATTTTTGCTTTAATAAAACATTAAATGTAATTTATGACGAATTTCAGTTTACTCCCGATAGAAACTTGGTCGCTCCAATGTCTGCATTCAATTTACATACCTGCAGTTCCTCCCGTGGTTTTGAACAACCTGCGTTGACGAGATTTGCCGGTTTCGGCTTTAATGACAAGCATTTGCTTAGCACCCTCCATTCCATGATCGGTTTTTTTCTCACTGTGGTGATTTCATCGCTGAGCGTTACTGTGCTCTGAACCCAAAGCCGATCCCAAGTCCATTTTTTTCTCTTTCAGACTTTTTATCACAGTGGCTTCGGGAACAGCGGTCTCGGAGATTTCTTTTAATTGTCAAAAAAAATACTTGAACTGCAATGAGATCTGATATTATCAAAAAAGGGTTTGAAAAAGCGCCTCACCGCAGTCTTCTAAAAGCCACAGGGTCAATTGTCTCAAACGATGACTTCAGAAAACCCTTTATAGGCATATGCAACTCCTATAATGAACTTATCCCAGGACATGCCCATCTTCAGGAGCTCGGGAAAATCGCAAAAGAAGAGGTTCGCAAAGCCGGGGGTGTCCCCTTTGAATTTAATACCATCGGGGTTTGCGATGGTATTGCTATGGGGCATATAGGCATGCGATACTCACTTGCAAGCCGTGAACTTATTGCTGACAGTGTCGAGACCGTCGCTGAAGCACACCGCCTCGATGGACTTGTCTGTATACCAAACTGTGACAAGATTACCCCTGGCATGATGATGGCCGCACTGCGAATCAACATTCCGGTTATTTTCGTTTCAGGAGGACCTATGAAGGCCGGCCATACCCCTTCGGGAAAAACCATTGACCTGATTTCGGTCTTTGAGGCAGTGGGCCAGTTCAGCAGTGGAAAAATCAACGAGAGTGAACTGGAATCCATAGAAGACAATGCCTGCCCCGGTTGCGGCTCGTGTTCCGGAATGTTTACAGCTAACTCGATGAACTGCCTCAGTGAAGCCCTTGGTTTTGCTCTCCCGGGCAACGGGACAATACTTGCAATTGACCCTCGTCGTAATGAACTGGTACAGGAAGCTTCACGCCGGATCATTGACCTGGTAAAGAGGAATATCAGACCGAGAGATATCCTTACGCGCAAAGCTCTGCTGAATGCTTTTGCCCTTGACTTTGCAATGGGAGGAAGCACCAACACCATTCTCCATACCCTTGCCCTTGCAAATGAAGCGGAACTGGATTTTGATTTCTCTGAACTCAATGCCCTTTCTGCCAAAACTCCCTATATATGCAAGGTGAGTCCGGCAACGATGGCCGTCCATATAGAGGATGTCGACCGGGCTGGAGGAGTATCGGCGATCCTTCATGAACTCAGTAAGATTGAGGGACTTCTTGATCTTTCGACACTGACGGTAACAGGGAAAACACTTGGTGAAAACATATCGGACGCCGAGGTCCTGGATCGATCTGTCATAAGAAGCGTTGAAGAGCCCTACTCATTTTCTGGTGGCCTGGCGGTTCTGTACGGGAATATTGCCCCACTGGGCGCTGTTGTCAAAACCGGAGCCGTTGCTGCGCAAATGATGAAGCATACCGGCCCTGCAAAGGTTTATGACTGTCAGGATGATGCCATCAAGGGGATTATGGAGGATGATGTCAAAGCCGGTGATGTGGTGGTTATTCGTTATGAGGGGCCAAAAGGCGGACCTGGAATGCCGGAAATGCTCTCCCCTACCAGCGCCATTATGGGTCGAGGACTTGGAGAATCAGTTGCGCTCATTACTGATGGACGGTTTTCAGGAGGTTCGAGAGGGGCCTGTATCGGACACATTTCACCTGAAGCTGCAGAGAAAGGTCCGATTGCCGCACTTGAAACTGGCGATATGATAACTGTTGATATTCCAAACAGGAGCATCTCTGTCGATTTGACTGACGATATTATTGCTGAACGACTGACTTTGCTCAAGCCGTTTGTGCCAAAAATAACAAAAGGCTATTTGGCGAGATATGCTCAACTGGTCACATCAGCCAATACCGGGGCAATACTGAAAAGCACTGTTACCTGTGAACCTAAATAAACACGCCATGCATTCTTCAGGCCAAACTCTCAATGGCTCAGAAATTTTTTTCGAATGTCTACGACGAGAAAACGTTGAATATATTTTCGGGTATCCAGGCGGATCACTCTTAAAAGTTTATGAGACTCTTTACGATGTAAAGGATATCAAGCACATTCTTGTCCGTCATGAGCAGGGTGCTACTCATATGGCTGAGGGCTACGCCCGCGCGACAGGAAAGCCTGGAGTTGTTCTTGTCACTTCGGGACCCGGTGCAACAAACACCGTTACCGGCATTGCCAATGCCTATATGGATTCGTCACCAATGGTGGTCTTTACCGGACAGGTTCCAAGCTCACTCATTGGCAATGATGCCTTTCAGGAAGCCGATATTGTAGGGATCACGAGATCAATAACAAAACACAATTTTCTTGTCAAGGATGTCAAAGAGCTTGCCATAACAATCCGCAAGGCATTTTTTCTTGCTACACACGGCAGACCTGGACCTGTGCTGATTGATATGCCAAAAGATATCCTGAATTCATCATGCGCATTCCATTGGCCTGAAACGGTAGAAATCCGTGGATTCAAGCCGACAATCACGTGCCACATTAACCAGGTTGAGAAAGCTGCACATAAAATTGCCAAAGCTAAACGACCCCTTCTTTATGTTGGCGGCGGAGTCATCAGTGCTGAAGCTTCAGAAGAGCTTCGGACTTTTGCCATACAACAGAATATACCGGTCACCATGACTTTGCAGGGACTTGGAGCTTTCCCCGGCAACCATCCGCTCAGCATGGGGATGCTTGGCATGCACGGTACCTACTGGTCTAATCAGGCGGTAAATGCCTGTGACGTGCTTATTGCTGTTGGTGCACGATTTGATGACAGGGTCACGGGAAAAATAGAGACATTTGCTCCCAATGCCTACATCATTCACAATGACATTGATCCTACCAATGTTGATAAAAACATCCAGGTGGACTTGCCGATTGTTGGCGATGCCAAAGACTTTCTGGCGACACTCCTGAAAGAGACACCGAAAACAGTCGAAAATCGTGACAACTGGCTTGCAGATATACAATCGTGGCGTGAACAGTGCCCTTTGACCTACAACAAGGAAGATGGGGCTCTGAGAACCGAATTTGTTATCGATGAGGTATCGAGACAAACAGAGGGAAATGCTGTCGTGGTTACTGATGTTGGCCAGCACCAGATGTGGACATCGCAATATTATACGTTCCGCAATCCGCGATCCATCATCACCAGCGGTGGACTCGGTACTATGGGGTTCGGACTTCCTGCAGCCATCGGGGCCGCTTTCGGCATCAGCGATCGTCCAGTCGTCCTTTTCTGTGGAGATGGCGGGATTATGATGAATATTCAGGAACTTGTCACTGCTGTTCACTATAAGACGCCAGTAAAGATATTCCTGATCAATAACAGCTTTCTCGGAATGGTCCGTCAATGGCAGGAGCTGTTCCATAAAGAAAAATACTCATTTACCGATCTTGGCGACAGCAACCCTGACTTTGTCAAAGTTGCCGAAGCGTTCAATTGCAAGGCTATCCTGGCTGAAACTCCTGAATCGGCACAAGCTGCTATCAAAGAGGCACTTACCTATAATGAAGGACCTGTTCTTGTTGATTTCAGGGTTATGAAAAAAGATATGGTTTTTCCGATGGTCCCTGCAGGAGGGTCAATATCTGACATGCTTCTGGCAAGGTTGAACCCTAAAACAATGGTTTGAATTTGACTGTAAAATACATAATAAGATTACACTGACACATTGAATCCTCTATACCTATAATTCGTTATAGAGGATTTGCCGAACATTGGATAAATAATTAAAGCTAGAAATTTATTATTAACGGAGAGACCTGAAAACATACTACTACAATGTTTAAATCTGTTTTTTCATTCGAAGGGAGAATTAACAGGCGGGAATATTTTTTAAGTTTCATCATATTTTCCGCAGGGGTATCAATAATGGACCCTATAGTTATCAGTATTCTTTCTGGCTATATGAATACAGAAACTTATGCTCCAGTTGCACACTTGATATCCGCGATTGCATGTGCCCCATTTGCTTTTTTTTATTTTGCTCAGGGGGCAAAAAGGTGTCATGATATGAGTACAAGCATGTGGTGGCAATTAGTGCCATTTTTCGGCCTTTTGCTGCTCCTGAAAAAAGGCGATTTGACTCGAAACGAATATGGGGCAAATCCAAAGAAATCAGGCAAGAATAGGAATCGAGATACTATAGATAATAGTGACGATCATTATTTAAGTACAAAGCCAGAAGAAAATCCATATATCGAAACAAGAAATTTACTTAAGAAGTCTAAACTTGATGGCCTTATAAGTGAAGACGAGTATAACGAGAAAAATGCCTTATTAGATATACAGGAAAGAGAGTATAATGAGAAAAAAGATTTACTGATACGGAAGGAAGAGGTTGATAAAATCGCGAAACCAATATTAGATAACCTGGATAAGCTGGTAATAGAAGGAATATTCACACAAGCTGAATTTGAGGAAAAGAAAAAAGAACTCTACGATAGACTTTTAAATGAATTTAATCACTCCAGGCGCATCAAAATCGCCAACAGTTATTCAAAAAAAATATTTCATCCTTTTAAAAAGTAAAATATTGTGATTTCTCCACAGTGATATAAAGAAGTGGCTTTATATCACTGTGGAGAAAAGAGAGGAATAGGACGTATGGGACTTATAGGACTAATGGGACCTATAAAAGATTGACTGCTGAACAGTTAGCAGTTGGAAGTGTTGGGGAGGAAGAAAAGATGGATCACTCCTTTTGGTCGGGATGACTGGGGAGTGGCGGTAGGGTTATTTTAGATTTGTAGATTTTCTGTGCATTACGCCTTTGAAACCGGGGCAATAATAACCGATAAGATATTTTACTATATAGATTTATAAGGACACAAATTTGAATACTCCATGAAACACATCATATCAGTTCTCGTTGAAAACAAGTTTGGAACCCTGAACAGGGTTGCTACAATGTTCAGCGCCCGGGGGTTTAATCTGGCAAGCATTTCCATCGGTGAAACAGAGGACCCTGAAATTTCACGCATGACCATTGTGACTTTTGCTGATGATCAGATCATCAATCAGGTTATCAAGCAGTTGAACAGACTTATTGATACCATCAAGGTTACCGATCTAACCAACCAGCCTCATGTTGAGCGGGAACTGCTTCTGATGACTATGAAACTCAGCAAAACGCAACAGCATGAGATTTTCGAACTTATCAATGTTTTTAAAGGAAAAGTCGTGGATATAAAACAAAAATCCATTACTATTGAGGTCATCGGTTCGCCGGATAAGATCAACACCACTATTGATATCTTCAAACCCTACGGAATAAAGGAGTTAGCCCGTTCAGGCGCTGTTGCAATACACCGTGGAGAGTGACACTATTTTACTGTATTATCAATCAAAACCATTTTTCTGATGAATGTTTATTACGATAAGGATGCCGATCTTGGCTATCTCCAGGGAAAGAATATTGCAGTACTCGGTTACGGCAGTCAGGGTCATGCCCATGCCCTTAACCTGAAGGATAGCGGCCTTAATGTGCGCGTAGGCCTTCGCGCTGACAGTTCATCGTCTGCAAAAGCAAGAGAAGCAGGACTGCAGGTCGATACCGTAGCTGAAGCTGTCAAATGGGCTGACATCGTTATGGTGCTTCTTCCTGACCAGACACAGAAAGCGATTTATGATTCTGAAATTGCTCCAAACCTTGCAGCAGGCAATACCCTTGCTTTCGCTCATGGCTTCAATATCCATTACAAGCAGATCATTCCTTCTGAGACAATCAACGTTATCATGATCGCTCCTAAAAGCCCTGGTCACCTTGTGCGCCGTACCTTTACTCAGGGCAATGGTGTCCCCTGCCTTATCGCGGTACATCAGGATGCCACAGGAGAGGCAAAACATCAGGCTCTTGCGTGGGCTAAAGCTCTTGGCGGCACCAAGGCCGGAGTTATTGAAACCTCTATCAAAAACGAAACTGAAACTGATCTGTTCGGCGAACAGGCTGTACTCTGCGGTGGTTCAGCAGAGCTTATCAAAGCGGGATTTGAGACCCTTGTTGAGGCCGGTTACCCTGAAGAGCTTGCCTACTTCGAATGTATGCACGAGTTGAAACTGATTGTCGACCTTTATTATGAAGGAGGCCTGTCGAGAATGAACTATTCAGTGAGCGATACAGCTGAGTACGGCGGCATGACCCGTGGACCGCGCCTGATTACTCCTGCAGTAAAGGCAGAGATGAAAAAAATCCTTGAAGAGGTCCAGGATGGACGCTTTGCCAAGGAGTTCATTGATGAGTGCAACGGCGGCTATAAACTACTGAACAAGCTCAGAGAGGAAAACCGTAACCATTCAATTGAAACGGTAGGGGCTAAGCTTCGCAATATGATGAGCTGGCTGATCAAAAAATAACCTACCCGAAAGAGAAATGTATAAGATAGTATCAATACCTGGTGATGGTATCGGCCCGGAAGTAGTTGCAGGAGCTGTTGCAGTTCTAAAGCAGCTCTCAAAGAAACACGGCTTTGCAATAGAGATTGAGGAGCATCCTTTCGGGGGTGCTTCTTATGACCTGCACGGAGAGATGCTCACAGTGGCTACGCTTGAAGCCTGCAAAAACTGCGATGCTGTGCTGCTTGGTGCTGTTGGCGGCCCGAAATGGGAAAAGCTGCCGCATGAACACAAACCGGAAGCTGCACTGCTTAAAATCCGCAAAGAGCTTGGACTTTTTGCCAACCTTAGACCTGCGAAAGTTTACGATGCGCTGCTTGGGGCCTCGTCTCTCAAGCCTGAGGTTGTCCGCGGCACTGATTTTCTTGTGTTCCGTGAACTGACCGGTGGTATTTATTTTGGCCAGCCGCGTGGTTTTGATGAAAACAAGGGCTGGAACACCATGGTTTATGAACGCTATGAAGTTGAGCGTATTGCGCGCCTGGCATTTGAAGCTGCCCGGAAACGGGACAAGAAAGTAATTTCTATCGACAAGGCAAATGTTCTTGAGGTTTCACAGTTCTGGAGAAATGTGGTCCATGATGTTCACAAGGATTACAGGGATATTGAGCTGAGCGATATGTATGTGGATAATGCCGCAATGCAGATTGTAAGAAACCCGAAGCAGTTTGACGTCATCGTTACCAGCAACCTTTTCGGCGATATTTTAAGCGATATCGCAGGTATGATAACCGGAAGCCTTGGCATGCTGCCATCTGCAAGCATTGGTGACCGACATGCATTGTACGAGCCAATCCACGGCAGTGCTCCCGATATAGCAGGACAGAACAAGGCAAACCCCATTGCCACAATCGCCTCAGTTGCAATGATGTTCGATTACAGCTTCTCTTTGCCGGAGATTGCTCTGGAGATTTATCAGGCAATCGAAGCCTCACTTGCTAACGGCCTGCGTACAGCAGACATTGCAAATCCAGGAGAGAGTACCGTTTCAACAACAGTTATGACAGAGGCTATTGTCAGGCATCTGGGCGCTTGAATAACATAAAGGCGGGCAGATAATGTGAAAGAAAAAATTCTCGTATTTGATACAACATTGCGCGATGGGGAGCAATCCCCCGGCGCCGCCTTGAATGTTCAGGAAAAGGTTGAGATTGCCCGGCAGCTTGAAAAGCTGGGGGTTGACGTTATAGAAGCAGGCTTCCCCGCCTCTTCTCCCCTTCAGTTTGAAGCTGTTCAACGGATAGGCACAGAGTCCTCTGCTATTGTGGCGGCTTTAGCCCGAGCGGTTGAAAACGATATCACGGCTGCCTGGAAGGCTCTTACCGAGGCTCGCAAGCCTCGCATTCACACCTTTATCGGCACTTCTGACATCCATATCGCCGGGAAATTCGGAAGTGACCGTTACGGAGCAAGCCTTAAGGAGAAGCGGCGTACCATCCTGAACATGGCTGTCGATGCAGTTTCCTTTGCAAAGACATTCACCTCTGATATTGAGTTTTCCGCTGAAGATGCCGGCCGCACAGATCAAGGTTACCTTGCTGAAATTACTGAAGCCGTCATAGCTGCCGGAGCAACAACCGTCAACATTCCCGACACCACCGGGTATACCTGGCCTTCCGAGTTCGGTAAAAAAATTGCTGATCTTCTCGTCCATGTTTCGAATATCGGCAGTGCGATTATCAGTGTGCATTGCCATAACGACCTCGGCCTAGCCGTAGCAAACACGCTCAGCGCACTTGAACATGGTGCACGACAGGTAGAGTGTTCCATGAACGGCATTGGAGAGCGTGCCGGGAATGCCTCTCTGGAAGAGATTGTCATGGCACTGAAAGTCCGCAGTGACCTGCACAATTTTTATACCGGTATTGTTACTGAAGAGTTATTCAATACAAGCCGGATGGTTTCGACGTTTACCGGTATTATCATTCAGCCTAACAAGGCAATTGTAGGCGACAATGCTTTTTCACACGAATCAGGGATTCATCAGGACGGTATGCTGAAAAACCGTCAGACCTATGAAGTGATGACTCCTGAATCAGTCGGTGTACCGCAAACGAACATTGTACTTGGACGTCATTCAGGAAAGCACGGGCTGCAATCACGACTCCATGCCCTGGGCTACGACCTGCAGGACATGGAACTTGAAGCAATCTATAAGCGATTTGTCGATATTGCCGATAAAAAGAAAGAGGTCTATGACGATGACTTGAGGGTACTCATGGGGGATGAACGAAACAAACCCCGGAACGCTTATGAGCTTGACTATCTGCATATCAACAGCGGCACGGCATCGATTCCAACTGCAACAGTCAGGATCCGTCACGACCAGCATGTATTTGAAGAGTCAGCAACCGGCGATGGACCTGTTGACGCATGTTTCAGGGCTATTGAAAGGGCTCTTGGACTGGAGTCAATGGTCTCATCTTATTCTGTACGTTCAACAACAGCTGGCCGTCAGGCTTTAGGAGAAGCCTTGGTCCGGATCAGAGACAACAATATTTCTTTTAACGGAAAGGGCGTTTCAACCGATATTATAGAAGCAAGCGCAAAAGCATATTTGCAGGCTCTTGGTCTTCGCCTGCATCATTTTGAAAACAACACTCCTGAAACCATAGACAGCGGGGTTTAAAACCAATGGCACAAACAATAACCCAAAAAATCCTTTCAAAAGCAGCTAACAGAACATTCGTCGACGCGGGAGAAAGCGTATGGCTGAATGTCGATATTCTGCTTACCCATGATGTATGCGGCCCTCCAACCTTTGATATTTTCAAGGAAGAGTTCGGCTCTAACGCAAAAGTATGGGACCCCAAGAAAATTGTCGTTCTTCCGGACCATTATATTTTTACTGCTAACGAACATGCGCACCGCAACATCGATCTTTTGAGACAGTTTGCAAAAGAGCAGGGCCTCGAGCACTACTATGATGTAGGTGGTGACCGATATAAAGGCGTCTGTCATGTAGCGCTTGCAGAAGACGGCTTCAATCTGCCAGGAACGGTTCTCTTTGGAACTGACTCTCACACCTGCACTTCAGGTGCATTCGGTATGTTTGGAACCGGAATCGGCAATACTGATGCCGCGTTCATCTTAGGCACAGGTAAACTCTGGGAAAAAGTCCCGGAATCGATGAAGTTCACCTTTGATGGCCAGATGCCTGAGTACCTTACGGCAAAAGACCTTATTCTCCAGATTCTCGGAGATATCACTACCGACGGTGCTACTTACCGCGCCATGGAGTTTGACGGTGAGGCAATTTTTTCGCTTCCAATGGAAGAGAGAATGACGCTGACCAATATGGCGATTGAAGCCGGCGGCATGAACGGCATTATTGCTGCTGACGAGGTTACCGAACGTTATGTAAAGGCAAGGAGCAACAAGCCCTACGAACTGTTCAGAAGCGATCCGGATGCTAAATACCACAGCACCTACCGGTATGACGTCCGTAAACTTGAACCAGTTGTTGCCCAGCCGCACAGCCCGGATAACAGGGCTACGGTCAGAAGCGTACAGGGAACGAAAATCACCAAGTCCTATATCGGTTCGTGCACCGGCGGCAAACTGACTGACTTTGTGATGGCGGCAAAGATACTGAAGGGCAAGAAAGTCTCCGTTACCACAAACATCGTACCGGCAACGGTCAAAGTTGCCCTTGACCTTGAGCATGAGCGCTATGATGGTCAGACCCTGAAGCAGATCTTTGAAGATGCAGGATGCAGCATTGCGCTGCCTTCATGCGCAGCATGTCTGGGCGGACCTGCTGATACGGTTGGACGTTCGGTTGATAATGATGTTGTTGTGTCGACAACCAACCGCAACTTCCCCGGCCGGATGGGCAGCAAACACGCAGGGGTTTACCTTGCCTCTCCGCTGACAGCAGCTGCATCGGCAATTACTGGAAAACTCACTGATCCGAGAGATTTTCTCTGATCGGCAGAAATGGACTAACTTAGCTGGCAATACTCAAAATGGAAAAAATCATACAGGGAAAAGCCTATGTTTTAGGCAAAAATATTGATACCGACCAGATCATTCCGGCCGAGCATCTTGTTTACAGCCTCTCAAATCCTGAAGAGGTAAAATTATACGGGAAGTATGCCCTTTCGGGCGTCCCGCCAGAACAGGGCGGACTTCCCGAGGGCAATGTTCCGTTCATCGAGGAGGGGCATTTTGATTCGAAGTATACCATTATCATTGCCGGCCAAAACTTCGGCTGCGGCTCGTCAAGAGAACATGCTCCCTTCGCTCTTAAGGTGGCGGGAATTAAAGCCATTATCGCAGAGTCTTACGCAAGAATTTTTTACCGCAACTCGGTCGATGGCGGTTTTGTTATTCCCTATGAAACCTCAGAGCACCTCAATCAGATGATCAATACCGGTGATGAGCTGAAAATCGATGTCGCATTGAACACCATTGAAAACCTGACCCGCAAGGTCACGTATACACTAAATCCTCTTGGTGATGTATTCAGCATCGTAGAGGCCGGTGGTATTTTTGCTTACGCCAGGCAGGAAAATTTAATGGCCCAGAGCTGATTTATGACTGTTACCACTAAGCCAATTGAACTTTACGATACCACTCTTCGTGATGGCACTCAAGGTGAGCATATCAACCTTTCGGTTCAAGACAAGCTGCTCATTGCCGAAAAGCTCGATGAGTTCGGTATGGACTACATCGAAGGTGGATGGCCAAGCAGTAATCCAAAGGACGAAGAGTTTTTCATAAAGGCTCGACTTCTTAACCTGAAACATGCAAAACTCTGTGCATTTGGCTCAACAGCCCGAACAGTAGCTACCGTGGAAAGTGACCCGAACCTGCTCGGATTGCTTGGATCTGAAACCCCGGTTATCACGATTTTTGGAAAAACATGGAAAGCCCATTCATTAAAAAGTCTCGGCATAACTGAGGATGAGAATGCTGAATTGATATACCGCTCTGTCGCTTTTTTGAAGTCGCAAGGACGGGAAGTTTTTTTTGATGCTGAACATTTTTTCGACGGATTCAAAGACGACCGAGAGTTTTCCCTGAAAATGCTGCTTTCAGCAGTTCAGGGCGGGGCTTCCAGAATTGTGCTCTGCGACACCAATGGAGGATCACTGCCCCATGAAGTTACCGAAGCTGTAGCAGAGGTTCTTGCGGTTACAAAGGTGCCGGTCGGCATCCACAGCCACAACGACAGCGATCTTGCTGTGGCAAATGCCATTGCTGCCGTCACGGCCGGTGCGACCCATATACAGGGAACCATCAACGGTATCGGTGAACGATGCGGTAACGCCAACCTTATCAGCATTATTCCCAATATCATGCTGAAGCTTCAGCGTTCGTTCTCCAACGTGCAGCATCTCAATCAGCTTACTTCCCTTTCGAAGTTTGTCTATGAGATTCTGAATATGCCTTCGAATACAAGGGCTCCCTTTGTTGGAAAATCAGCTTTTGCACACAAAGGCGGTATTCATGTAAGCGCTGTTATGAAAGAGAGTTCTCTTTATGAGCATATCGATCCGGCACTTGTAGGAAACCACCAACGGGTTCTCGTATCAGAGCTTGCAGGTCAAAGCAACATTCGCTACAAGGCTCAGGAGCTCGGCATCAGCATCCCGGACAAAAGTGAGCTTTTTAAAAATATTGTTCACCATATTAAAGAACTGGAACATGAAGGCTATCAGTTTGACGGGGCTGAGGCGTCCTTTGAGCTGATTTTGCACAGGGAACTTGGCAACTTTACTCCGTTCTTCGAGGTTCTGGAGACTAAAGTTCATATTGAATCGAGTAAAAATGCCAAGAATGTTGATCAGGCAGTGCTCAAAGTCAAGGTTGGGGAAGAGATAGAGCATATTGCCGCCGATGGTGACGGGCCTGTCAATGCCCTGGATAAAGCTTTACGCAAGGCGCTGATCCATTTTTATCCTGAAATCAAGAGTATCAAACTGGTTGACTATAAAGTCCGTGTTCTGGAAGAGAAACGGGGAACCAGCGCGAAAGTACGTGTGTTGATTGAGTCAGGCAATGGTCGCTATACTTGGGGAACTGTAGGGGTTTCGACCAACATCATTGAAGCAAGCCTGCAGGCCCTGCAAGACAGCATGAACTATCACCTGTTTACCCTTAAAGCTTCAGCGCCACTTCCTGAAAAAACTTCTCAGGCATAACCCCCCTCTCTTTTTTACCGGCAGCATCGGGATGATGCTGCCCGGTTATGTTTGAAACAAGCACTTTCGATTTCTTCATTACTTGTGCTGCACCGCCTGGTTTTTCTTTTGAAAAAAGAAGAAACATGCGAGAAAGCAGTTGTGATACCCTCCAATTTCTGTATCTTGATATAATACGCTTTTATTGCACTAAAACCATCGCAATTATGCGAATCCATGATCTTGATCCTGAAAACAAACCAGGAGAGCGGTTTATGCGAACCGGACCAGCTTCACTCAGCCCTGCCGAATTACTGGCACTGATCTTGCGCTCAGGATCACGAAACCTTAATATTGTTGATACCTGCAATGAAATCATCAGTGAGTTCAGACTGGAAAAGCTTGCCGATACAGCATTAGGGGATCTTCAGAAAATAAGAGGAATCGGTAAAGTGAAAGCAATGCAGATCATTGCTGTTTTTGAACTGAACAAGCGGCTGCATTATGCACGAAATTTCAACAAAAAAATCAAGGCCGCAAGGGATGTGGTGGAATATATGGCCGGCAGAATACCGGATGAAACGAAGGAGCACCTTTTCGTTTTGCACCTGAACACGAAAAACCAGATTATGAAAGCAGAGTTGGTTTCGGTGGGGACACTCAATGCCGCACTTATCCATCCCAGGGAGGTATTCAAATCGGCAATCAGGGAAAGTGCTCATGCCATTATCCTTGTCCATAACCACCCTTCTGGGGACGTTGAACCAAGCAATGCCGATAAACAAGTCACCAATCTGCTTAAAGAGGCGAGCGCAATCATTCAGATCGACCTTCTGGATCATGTCATTATAGCAAGATCAGAATGGTTCAGTTTTCGAGAACGCTCACTTCTTTAATACAGGCAGTCAGGCCTAGACGGACTAGAACAATGAATCCTGAGGCAAGAGTGCTGAAGAGTCATTTGAAGAAACTTCCCGGACATTTTTTGCCTGCAGTCCCTTCTGGGTTGTATCAAGCTCGAAATCGACCTCTGCATCCTGATTCAGTACTTTGAAACTCTGATCAGACTGGATAGAAGAATAATGGACAAATATGTCCTCCCCTCCTTCTGGATTTAATAGGAACCCATACCCCTTTTTCCCATCAAACCATTTAACTTTACTTATTGCCATGATAAACAGTAAGATTTATCATTTATAAAGATAGACAACTACACTATAGCAGAAGTGGGTTGAATCAGATCAATTACAGCTGAAATATATATATAAATCCGGAATTATTTTACCATAATATGCAATAACACTATCACATTACTTTTTTAAGCCATTATAGTAGTTCAATATCAGCTTAATGGTGCCTTATATATACTAATTTTATTTACAGAAAATGAAACAGATCATCATCATTACGGGAGCAGGAAAAGGCATCGGCAAAAGCATTGCACTTGATTTTGCGAAAGCAGCAGTCAACAATAACGACTTTGAACCTTTACTGATCCTCGCCTCCAGAACAGCTTCGGATCTTGAGTCTGTTGCATCCGAGTGCCGCTCTTATGGGGCAGAAACAAATATTATTCAGACAGACATTGCTGATTTGACGGAGGTTGACCGGATCGTTACAACGACAATGGAACGTTACGGAACCATTGACTGTCTGGTAAATAATGCCGGTGTTGGACGATTCAAGGCTTTAGGTGAAATGACGGAGGAAGATTTTGATTATACCATTGCAACAAACCTGAAAGGAACTTTTTTTCTAACGCAAAAAGTCTTTGCTGTGATGGAAAAGAAGAGATCGGGTCATATTTTTTTTATTACCTCGATTGCAGCCGAAACGGCATTCAAGAGCTCTTCGCTCTACTCGATGTCAAAGTTTGGCCAGAAAGGTCTGGTGGAGACAATGCGCCTCTACGCAAAATCCTGCAATGTCAAGATCACCAATGTGATGCCCGGAGCAGTCTATACGCCGATGTGGGGTGAAGTTCCCGATACAGTAAAAAACGTGATGATGATGCCTGAGGACATTTCAGGTCCTGTGGTGAATGCATATCTGACGACGCAGCGAACTTCTATTGAAGAGCTTGTTATAAGGCCGGTTTGCGGGGATATCAGCGAGTGAACAATGCAAAAGCTCTTGTGGGAAAGCCGCATTTTTTCCTGTATTTTCAGGTACTCCTTTTTAAACTATAAATTTGAACAATAATCGACCATGAGTCTGAAAGAAAAAATAGACCAGGATCTCAAAAGCTCCATGAAAAGCGGCGATAAAGTCCGCCTTAATGCAATTCGTTCTATCCGGGCCACTTTGCTTGAAAAAGAGGTATCGATTCGCGTTGGTGGCGTAGGTGTTCTTAATGAGGAGCAGGAGTTAGAGGTACTGGTCAGTATTGCAAAAAAACGCCGCGATGCCATTGAGCAGTTCACTGCGGGAAACCGTCCTGACCTTGCGGCTATAGAGCTTTCGGAGCTTACTGTTATTGAAGAGTATCTTCCTGAGCCAGTAAGCGATGATGAAGTTATTGCTATTGTGAAGGATGTAGTTACTAAAACAGGGGCAACATCCATGAAGGAGATCGGGAAGGTGATGGGAGAAGCCATGAAAGCGCTGAAGGGTAAAGCTGACGGCACCAAGGTTCAGCAAATCGTCAAATCACTGCTTTCAGCATAACCTCATCTTTTTTTACCATCATGCTTGATATCAACGTTATCCGTCAGAATCCGGAAGAGGTCGTCGACATGCTGCGCAGGCGCCAGCTTTCTTCCGAAGAACCAAAAGTTGCTGAACTTCTTGCCCTTGACAAAAAGCGCAAGGAGCTGGTACAGCACTCTGATGACCAGAAAGCTCTCAGAAACAAGGTATCCAAAGAGATCGCGGAGATTAAAAAAAGCGGTCAGGGATCAGGGGATGACCTGATTATTGAGATGAAGAGAGTTTCTGAAGATATAGCAGGAATGGATACACTGCTCAACCGAATTGAAGAAGAGATTGAAACTATTCTTCTCTGTCTCCCCAATAAACTTCACCACTCGGTACCTGCAGGACGCTCTGCGGAAGATAACCTGATGTTCAAAGAGCCGGTGAACTTTGAGTACGATCTGAACTTCGCGATAAAAAACCATCTTGAGCTGGGCAAATCCCTAGGAATCCTTGATTTTGAACGTGGGGCAAAGGTTAGCGGGGCCGGCTTTCCCGCTTATATCGGAAAAGGCGCACGCCTTGAACGCGCACTGATCAATTTTATGCTCGACCTGCACACAGAGAAGCATGGATATACCGAAGTGTTCCCTCCCTTTTTCGTCAATCAGGAATCGCTGAGGGGAACTGGACAGTGGCCAAAATTTGCCGATCAGGTGTACCATATGCAGGAGGACAACCTTTACGCCATACCGACGGCTGAAGTCCCGATAACGAATCTGCACAGGGGTGAAATGCTGGATCAGAGCGCTCTGCCGATATCCTATGCGGCCTATTCTGCATGTTTCAGACGGGAAGCGGGCAGTTATGGCAAGGATACCAGAGGGTTCCTGAGAGTGCATCAGTTCAACAAAGTCGAAATGGTAAAGTTTACCAGACCGGAAGAGTCATACAAAACTCTTGAACAAATTCGAGAAAACGCTGAAGCGATCCTCATCGCCCTGAAGATCCCTTACCGGGTACTGTTGCTCTGCAGTGGAGATATCAGTGCAAACGCTACGAAATGTTATGATATCGAAGTCTGGTCGCCTGCGGAAAACAAATATCTTGAAGCATCAAGCTGTTCGAACTTTGAGGATTACCAGGCAAGGCGTGCAAACATACGTTTCAAACCTGACAGCAAGTCGAAACCGGAGTTCGTGCATACCCTGAACGGTTCCGGCCTGGCGACCTCCCGACTGATGGTATCGCTGCTTGAGCATTACCAGACTCCGGAAGGCAACATACGGGTGCCGGAGGTTTTACGGCACTATACGAGGTTTGACGAGATTACTCAGGCTGCCGGGTAAGCCTGCAACGGCCTGCTATCAAGAAATTCACGGACCATACGGCTGACCTTTTCAACATCGATAAGAAAAGCGTCGTGCCCGTATGGCTCATCAAGATAGAGTATCCTTGATTTAGGAATAAACCTTGCAAGCTCTTCCTGCTCCTCTTTGGGATAGAGAATATCGGAGTTGATCGAGAGAATCTCAACAGGAACAGACAAGGAACGAAGCACTTCTTCATACTCTCCCCTTCCCCGCCCAAGATCGTGCAAATCCATAGCCTTAGTAAGCGTAATGTATGTATTGGCATCAAACCGCTCGACAAGCTTTCTCCCCTGATGATGCAGGTAGCTTTCGACCTTGAACGCACCTGTACTGCTCTGGATATCGCGACTGAACCTTGACTGGAAGTTCTCGAAACTGCGATAAGTGCACATGGCCATCATCCTTGCAGCTGAAAGACCTCTGGCCGGAGGAGTGCTCTGGGTGTACCATCCATCGTTCCAGTCACGATCAGCATAAATAGCCTGGCGTTGCGCTTCACTCTGACCAATGCACCATGCGGAATGCCGCCCGGAGGCACCCATAGGCATCAGAGCCTGTACCACATCAGGGTAGAGAAATCCCCACTCAAGCACCTGCATACCCCCAAGAGATGCTCCCACCGCAAGCTTAACCCGATCAATACCGAGACCGGCAAGCAAACGGCGCTGCACATGAACCATATCCCTGATGGTAATCAAGGGAAAATCAGGCCCGTAGTGAGTGCCTGTCTGTGGATTTAAAGAGAGCGGGCCTGTAGTACCATAACAACTTCCCAGTACATTGCTGCAGATGATGAAATCTGTAGTTTCATCGAACGCCCCTCCCGGGGAAAACATTCCTTCCCACCATGCATCGGCATCTGCAGAACCTGTCAATGCCTGGCATATCAGTATCACATTGTCTTTCTGCGGGTTCAGAGTTCCCCAGGTCCTGTAAGCCACCCGCAACGAAGGGAGTTGAGCTCCAAGTTCAGTGGCATAGGATTCAGTTGAATCGAAATAGTGCGTTTTATTGGAAATGATTTCTGTATATGCTCTCATGCGCTTTTTGTCAGTTTTGCAAAGGCTTGTTCAAAATCCGCCTTGATATCATCAATATGTTCAATACCTGTTGATACTCGTACCATATCGGCCGTAACCCCAGCTGCCTCCTGTTCGTCCAATGAAAGCTGCGAGTGGGTTGTTGACGCAGGATGAATCACCAGAGTTTTTGCATCTCCCACATTGGCAAGATGGCTGGCAAGAGAGACATTGTCAATAAACCCAACAGCTTTTTCATACCCACCCTTTATACCGAAGGTCAGCACGCAGCCATAACCATTAACGAGATATTTTTTTCCAAGTGCATGTGTGGGATGGCTCTCAAGACCAGGATAATTTACCCACTGGACCGCAGGGTGCTGCTCAAGCCAGCGGGCAAGTGCCATGGTATTGTCGGCGTGTCGCTGGACCCTGAGTGAAAGTGTCTCGAGCCCTTGCAGGAGCATGAAGGAGTTAAAGGGGCTGATTGCAGGACCGATATCACGCAATCCCTCAACTCGAGCCTTGATAATAAAGGCGAGTTCACCGAAGGTTTCGTGAAACTTCAAACCGTGATACCCTTCAGAGGGTTCGCTGATCAGTGGAAACTTACCGTTTCCCCAGTTAAAGCTTCCTCCATCGACAATGACTCCTCCCATCGATGTGCCATGGCCTCCGATCCATTTTGTAGCTGATTCCACAACAATAGAAGCGCCATGCTTGAGAGGACGGCAGATATAGCCGGAACAGCCGAATGTGTTGTCGACAATAAGAGGAATCAGGTTTTCGGCGGCAACAGCTGCGATTGCCTCAAAATCAGGAATATGAAAAGCAGGATTGCCGATTGATTCGAGATAGAGAGCCTTGGTGTTACTGTCGATAGCGTTTCGAAAACCTTCAGCGCTGCATCCTTCAACAAACTTGACACCTATGCCGAGACGACGAAAGGTAACCTTGAACTGGTTATAGGTTCCACCATAGAGATGGCTTGAGGAGACAATGTTATCCCCTGCCTCGCATAGTGTGGTGATAGCTATGAACTGGGCAGAGTGTCCGCTTGCGACAGCAAGAGCAGCCTTTCCCCCCTCAAGTGCGGCGACACGCTGTTCGAAAACATCGGTCGTCGGGTTCATGAGTCTGGTGTAAATATTCCCAAACTCTTTCAGGGCAAAGAGGTCAGCACCATGTCTGGCGCTGTCGAAAACATAAGAGGTAGTCTGGTAAATGGGAACCGCCCGGGACTTTGTCACCGGATCGGGGCGTTGGCCTGCATGGACCTGAAGCGTTTCAAACCTGTATGGCTGCTGAGTCTCGCTCATTGAAAACAATGGTTGAAAAATGCAGCTATCGCTCCCTAAAAGAGGAATAAACCCCTATCAAAAAAGGGCTTAAACGGATAATGTCTGAAGAAAGGTATGAACCTGCGGTAAGGCATGCATACCATCATCATTCCCGGTTCTTACTCCGGGATGGAATTGGCACCACTCATTGTGCAATGACGGTTGCCAAGGCTTCTCAGGGCCAGTCCCTCCACCTTTCTGGATGATAGCTTAAAAACTTGAAAAGAACATTTAGTTCAGTTAATCTACGACAGGGAATAGTATTTTACAAACAGCCTGAAGAGGGCAATGCACTTAAATGTTATTTATCATTTTCCATGATCACAGCACGAGAACTGGCTCTGAACGTCCTGCAGGCACTTGAGACCGACAACAAAAGATCAGATCAGCTGCTGCACCGGATGCTGCAGCACACGACCCTTAACCGTATCGACCGTGCTCTGGCAACCGGGTTGGTGAACGGAGTCCTCCGATACCGCAGTCAGCTTGACTTCATCATCTCACACTTCTACCACCACAAGCTTGAAAAAGCCGCACCGGTAATGAGAAATATTTTCCGCCTCGGTGCTTATCAGATTCTCTTTTTTGACAAGGTTCCGGACTGGGCAGCTGTGAACGAATGTGTAAAACTTGCACGAAAGTACAAGGGCGAAAGAATGTCGAAGCTTGTCAACGGTGTATTACGAAAGATCACTCCAGAAAGTGTAGCACTTGATGAGTGGCTGAAGGATAAAAGCCCGGAAGAGCAGCTGGCCACAAAATATTCGCACCCGCTGTGGCTGGTTGAGCGCTGGCTCGGAAACTACGGGAGAGAACAAACCGAAGCTACACTCACCTATAATAACCAGTTCCCTCTGTTCGGATTCCGGATAAACAGCCTCAGAACATCCCTGAAGGAGTTTTTTTCCGGCCTGGTGCTTGAGGCTGCAGCGCATGAAGAGTGCGGCATTGAAAACTTCTTTCTTTCAAAGGATTTCAACAGCTTTGAGCCTGCTGTAACTGAAGGACTCTGCAGCGTTCAAAATCCCACTCAAGGACTTGCCTGCCTGTTGCTTAACCCTCGACAAAAAAGTACTGTGCTTGACCTCTGTGCAGCACCAGGCGGGAAATCCACATACATGGCTGAACTGATGCAGAACCAGGGAGAGCTTACCTCTGTGGACCTTTATGAACAGAAACTCTTGAAGACAGAGACCCACTCCGAGGCCCTCGGCATAACCATCATCACCACGGTGGTCGCTGACGCAAGGAGCTACGTGCCTGAAAAACGACCTGACAGCATTCTGCTTGATGTACCCTGCAGTGGAACGGGCGTTTTAGGACGGCGTGCTGAACTGCGTTGGAAATTGACCCCCGCAACGCTGAAGGAGCTTCTGACGCTTCAGGCGGAACTGCTTGACCATGCCGCGGAACTTCTTGACGAAGGTGGTATTCTGGTGTATGCCACATGCTCCATCGAGCCTGAAGAGAATGCGCTGCAGATTGAGGCTTTTCTCCTTCGTCATCACGATTTTGTTGCGGATACAGAAAATGACAGCGTCCCTGAAGCATTCAGACAGGAGCAGGAAAATAAGGGCGCCATACTAACCCTGCCAGGCATGAATCCGGGTTTTGATGGCGGATTCTGTCAACGATTGCGCAAAACAAGACCGTCGTCAGATGGACACGCTGCATAGCCAGTTCAGGAGCGCTCTTGAGAATTTCCTGAATTATATGCTGATTGAGCGCAACTTTTCGCAAAACACAAGGGAGTCATACAACAACGACCTTAAGCGCTACCTCATGTTCATGCAGGAGAGCGCCAGAGAGATGAGGGGCATAACAGCGAGTCATATCGAACGGTTCATCAGCGAACTTTATGAGACCGGATTGGAGGCAAGTTCGATGGCCAGAAACATATCGGCCATTCGATCATTTCACAAATTTCTGGTTATTGAACGCGCCCTTGATACCAACCCGGCGGAAAATCTCCATCTGCCAAAGCTGGCCAGATACCTCCCTGCCGTTTTGAGTGTTGAGGAAACCATGCGCCTGCTTGAAGCGCCTCTGGGCAATACCGCTCAAAGCAAATATGGCTCAAGAGATAAGGCATTGCTCGAACTGCTTTATGCAACCGGAGTCAGGGTGAGCGAACTTGTAAACATACAGCAACAGAGTCTTTATCTGGAGGCAGGGTTTGTAAGGATTTTCGGAAAGGGATCGAAAGAGAGGCTTGTGCCGGTCGGTGACTCGGCTGTACAATGGGTAAATCAATACAGGACGGGGCTTCGCCTGTCGCTGGTGAAGGGGGACTCGGACGACTATCTCTTTCTTAATTCGAGGGGGAAAAAGCTGTCAAGGATGGCCATATACTCAATGGTGGAACACTATGCACAGCTCGCAGGAATTGAAAAAAAAATCAGCCCGCATACATTCCGCCATACGTTTGCAACCCATCTTCTTGAAGGCGGGGCCGACCTGCGCGCCGTACAGGAAATGCTCGGCCACAGTTCGATTGTCACTACACAGATTTACACTCATATCGACCGTTCCTTCATCAAGGAGGTCCATAAAACCTTTCATCCGAGGGGATGACAGAGATGGTGACGGCGATGCGATGTTTTTCAGTATCCTTTTTTCTCAAGAATAAGCCTTTTCTTGTCGTGGCTCTCCATCTCTATTCTGAATGCGGCAAGATTCATATTCACATCAAGGAAAAAAAAGAGCAGTGACGTACTTAAACAGAGCATACTGCCAATAAATACAGCCGATAACACCATTGGCAGGTCTATATTTACCAGAGCACTGAGAAACAGCATGATAATGAGCATTGAAGCACCAAAACATGTCATACAGGCCAGCAGAATAGCAACACGAATATACCGTGCCCTTTTCCAGAGAATAGCCACCTCCCTGTTTATGCGCAGAACATACGACTCAGAATTTGACTCCAGATCATCAAGGAGTGATCTTGACCGGTCAATAACACGACCAAGGCGGTTGGTCATGGTCAGAAGAAGAAGACCAAGACCGGAAATAAGAATCATCGGTCCGATTGCGGTCTGAAGAATAGGGACAAGCTCCCTGAATGAAGTAACTGACATAGTATCCTTGTTAATAACATATAAAAACGATCATCATCATCTGTAACGCACTGTCAAAATAGTAATTCATCCAACACACGCAACCCAAAATCGGAAGTTTTGCCAAAGATTGACAATCCGATGAATCACGGAGGTCAAAAGGACAATTTATGACCTTAAAGTTATAACATGACCAGTTGCTGGCATGGCTGCTTTCAAATGCAGATGCTCTTCAAGGATAAAGCGTAAGCGTATGTCAATTTCTCCTTTTATGGTATCTTTAGAAGAACAAAAGAGCAGGAAGACCATGATAAAACCTTTACTTCTTGAACAGAATACCCCTCAATACTCATGTTTGAATCAGTAATTGCCTTCGTGCAGTCCGCGGACCCAATGGCAATATATTTGCTTCTCTTTATCATTGCGTTTCTGAAAAATTTTTTCCCTATAGTCCCTTTTGATGCTCCTATTGCGTTAACAGGGTATCTTCTTGTATACAAAAAACTTAGTATCGTATTGGTTATTTTATGGCCTTCACTTGGCTCAACATTGGGGTTTATGGTTATCTACCTCATCAGCAGGAAGTTTGGAATGAAACTCTATGCAAGAGATATTTCTGCAACCCCTCCTCGATGGGGTGAAAGAATTCATAGGATTTTTCCGCCCACTGAGATGGAATTTATACGCAAACGGTTTGCTGCTCATGGTTATCTGGCTGTGCTTCTCAACCGCTTTCTTTTAGGCTCCCGGTCATTAATTTCTCCGGTTACCGGCTTAATGCACCTGAATGCTTTTCTGGTGCTCATTGCTGCAGGAATAAGTGCATCAATCTGGAATATCCTACTGGTTTACGGCGGGTATCTGCTCGGTAAACATTGGCAGAATATAGGTGAATTTGTTGTTCTGTACAGTGTTCCGGTAACGGTAGTTTTTGTTGTGGTCATTGTTTTTGCAGTGACAAAATATCGAAGGGAACGAAAGCGTCCAGTGCAGGCAAATCAATAACCCTTCTGCGGCCAACCTGAAGCAAATAATAATAAAGGAGATGGACCAATGGCAAAGAAAATGTTTGAAATCAAATGGCTGAGTGCGCCGGAAGATCATGATTATCCGGCGGCAAAATCATATTTGAGCATACTGTTCGAAGAAACATTTGCAAAGAAGATTGTGAAAGAATTGAAAAAAACACCAATTTCCAAGTTCAAGGCGAAAGACATTTTCAGGGCATCCTCGCTATCGCTTCTTGGCGTCAGCAATTCTCATGTTATAAAGGATCAAAAGAAAATAGAATCCGGTGCTGCTATTGCTCCCCTTCTTTTAGTGCGGGATACCTTTAATGGCAAGCTCATCATTGCCGATGGATATCATCGGTTATGCGCAGTATATTCGTTCGATGAAGATGCGCTTATTCCCTGTAAAATCATTTAGCAGGTGTGCATCAAGCTATGGAGGGAACCTGAAAAAAACATTTTTAACATTCAATTAATTGCCGACATAAAACCTGAAGGAGTTTTGCAATGTTTGGACAAATGGATTTAGTGCTGATTGGTGGAGCCGTTCTTTTACTTTTCGGCCCATCTAAATTACCTGAACTTATGAGGGGAATGGGAAAAGGGGTGAGGGAGTTTAAAAAAGCCCAAAGTGAGTTTGAAGGTGAAATCAAAAATGCTATCGAACCTCCGGAGAAAAAAACCACTCAAAACAAACAAGAGGTTTAGGGGGGAACCGTTGGCAGTTGGGTGAGGAGAGAAAATAGATCCCTCACTGCGTTTCGGGATGAAAAGGGGATGTTGGACTGTCTGGTTTTGTAATCATCCACGGTGGCCCTAGGCAAGTTCAGTATCTGCTGACAAATCTTCTTTCACCCGGGGATTATAGCGGTGGCCATGTTATTATTTTGCCGGCTTGGACGCAGTGTCAGCTGATTTTGATTTCCCTCTTTTTTTTGGGCGTGATTCTTTCGCATCTGTAACATCGGAAGGATCCTGCTCGTCGGATTCCTGCCCGGAAGTATCAAGATCCTTTTCAAGTTCTTCTTCTGCGTCGTCTTGAAGATTAAGCTCTTCGTGAAGATCATCATCAGGAATATTCGGTATGGCAACAACTTCACTCTTGAGCAGTTCATCAATAATATCATCAGGGTGCACGATTTTTTTTCTGCGAACTTGCCTTTTGCCTTTCACGTCAGGAGCGATCAGCGTCAGCACCTCATGAATTGATGAATAAATATAGAGCTGTTTGTCCAGTTCCTGGAGTTTCAGCATATCCTTGATGAGCTTGCAGAGGGAGACAAAAATAACCACCCCTCCACTCTTGTTGGCAAACTCTTGAGCATATCGGATTGAGGATACGACCGTGGGGTCGATGGCTTTGACATCGGAAAAATCGATGATAAGGTTTTTGCTCTCTTCCTTGACAAGCAGGTCCGCAACTGTTGAGTTAAATCCTTCCCCATGACGAAAGTCAAAGATGCCTTCTTCGATTTTCAGGACGGTTATCTCTCTACGGATGGTAACTGAAGATTTCATGACTATTACGGTATCAAAATGGATGCACAGGCAAATGTGCTTGATTATAATGAAACTTTGCTCAAGATGATACATCTCTTTATTGACAGAATGCGAGGAAGATGTTGGAGTCAGAGAGATGAAGATAAAGCCCCCTTCGGTTATTCGATTTATTTATAAACGGTTATGATGATTTTTAGAAGACTGGCACCACACTATATCTCCTTTCGTAATGACTACCCTCTGCTAAGGCTGTTTGGATTAAAGAAATACTTTCTCTTTGTTATCATTTTGACAACCCCCATTCACCTCTTCAAGAAGGAGCTTTAATGGCTATCATGACGGAATTTCTAGATTTGATTGTTCCAATAAAAGTTATTGAGGAGAAATATCCTGAAGGCTGGGAGCGCTGTCTTAAAGACCATAGCGCAGCCTTGAACGCCCGGGTCTGGTTTGATACCTCTCTTTTTCGGGATGGGGCTATGAACCATGACGCGATGAAGAGATTGCTCGATGAGTGGTGGAAATTAGGGTTTGAATGTTATGCTGAACAAGGTGGAATAATGTGCTGGAAGGATGTATGTGTTTATGAACGAATGGAAGGTGGTACAGGGATGCCATGTGACTGGTTAGTCGAAGTCCCAGACAGCCATAGTGTTTATTTAAAGGGGACAGAGCCTGGCGAGATCATTGGCCGTAATTGGGATATGATCGATGACTGGGATGAGTCGCAATTTCCGGCGGATTGAAAGACCTAACTTCAGCGATAGAGCCCTTTTTAATGTTTTTTTCAGAAAGAACTATTTGTTGAAAGAAACGGCAATATGCTGCTTAGTACCCTATAGGACGCCCTTTCGCAAGCCGGGGCTTTTTCTATTACTGCAAATTTCTTCCTGATATGAAGTAATGCAATACCACCTTTTGGCGTAATAGCCATCTTTTAAACAAAAAAACAATGTTTTTTTAAAAATAAATAGCATTATTACATCATAAAGCATTAAAATCAACGTCTAGTTAGTAAACAACTCTCTTCCGTCGGAAATGGCAATTCAAAAACTGCAGGACTTATCAGTAACTGAAAAGTCTTCCTGGAAAAGCCATCATCCTGAGGCTGGTTATACCAAGGAGGCCAGAATACTGGACGGAGACATCGTTCATACGTGGGCTCAAGCCGATCATGATATAGAACTTGACTTCATGGATGCTGATCTCCTTAAGCTTGTACTCAGCGAAACCGGCCTTGTAAACAAGAAGTTTCATGTCATTTTTGATCTCAATCACGTTACTGATATTTCCTATTCCTACAAGAAGGCCATTACCGAATTGCTGTTTCATTGGCAGCCATTCCTGGGGTTGGTATGTTTTTTCAATGTCTGCCCATCCATGTCCGTCATCGTAGACTCTTTTGCTGCAGTTGCGCCTGATAATTTTTGTGTCCTTCAGACAGAAACATATCAGGATGCAGTGAAAAAAGCACTGGCATTCAAAGCAAATGATGCTTTATCAGAAAACGGTGAAAATGAAGCTGCAAGTGAACATTCGGAATTCAAACGACGGTTTCTAGGTGCTGTCGCAAGGATGTCGTGGCTCAACATTCTAGACTATCCAATCCCCGTCCCTGCTCCTGACAGTCAGTATTACCATTTTTTTCAGGCTATAGATGCATTACGCTCCGACTTCAAAGCAAAAGAGACAGAAAAAGAGAATGAAATAAAACAGATCCATCAGGATTATGAAACCCGAATAACTCAAACAATCATAAAAATGAATGCACAAGCAGAAGTTGGCAAAAAGTCCATCCATGAGTTTGAAGCACAGTTGGCCACTCTCAGGGCAAGGGTAGCAGCTCAGGATATGGAGCTAACAAGAGTGGCTACGGCAATTTCAGAAAAAACCAATGCACTGAGAAATCTCCTTGACCAGATACACTCTCTTGATATTGATACTGATGTAAAAAGGAAGATGACTGATGAGTGCCTGAAACTCTTAGAAACAGAAACAATAGAAAAGCGCCTGAACATCGAACTAACTGAAACCGATTCTATCTTTCTTTCAAAACTGCAGAAAAAGCATACCAACCTGAACCAGCGTGAGCTGAGAATAAGCTTACTTGTCAAGCTGAATTATGACACCGTAGAAATTGCCAGGTCTGTGGGTATCTCAACAAGAGGAATGGAAAGCATACGCTACCGGATGCACAAAAAACTTGGTTTAGGAAAGCATGAATCTATAAAGACATATCTTTCAGATTTTTCAACAGCGTATTAATTTCTGGAGTATACTATCTCGACTTCCTTGATCAGTCTGTCTTATCAACACAATTGAGTACGAGCAATAGTGGAAGACGAAAGAAATACTCAAGGAATATGGAAGTACAGTAAAAGGGTGGAATGCGGACAATTATCCTGCGGCTGATCTACCCAACCACCCGCTTGGGGTTGAACAACATGCAAAGACACACCAATAGTGCCACGATCCGCAATCTCTTGATTTTTTCGGCCGTTGCTGTCTCTGCCGGCTGGATCGGATGGGAATTGGATCACCTCGCGGGATCATCACATATACTTGGTCCAGGTCAGCTTTTCTGGCTTGTCATGCCATTTGTGACGGCAGTGCTTTTACGAACTTTTGGGGGTGATGGATGGAAGGATGCCGGCTTGCGCACAGGGCTGAAAGCAAATGCGTTATGGTATGCTTTCGCGTTTTTTGTATTCCCCGTAAGTGCATCAATCGTTGTTGTGATCGGCCTCCTTTCAGGGTTAACCCTAGTGCCTTATTTTTCAACAGCGATGGCAGGAGCGCTCTTGAAAGCAGTGATAGCAGGACTTCCCCCCTCGCTCTTGAAAAATATTTTTGAGGAGTTTGCCTGGCGTGGATATCTCGCACCGAGAATTACCTCGCTGGGTATGAATGATCTTGCCGGACACGCTCTGGTTGGAGTAGTATGGGCCGCATGGCATGTTCCGTATTACCTCTTTTTTCTGGATCGCCCTTCTTTTGTATCATATACTTCTCTGAGTTTCACAGCCTTTTTTCCAATGATGTTTGCCGGTGTTATCGCAATGTCATTAGTGTACGGAGAGATCAGGCTTCTGACTCAATCGGTATGGCCCCTGCTGCTGCTCCATACCGTCAGCAATGCTGTCGGCAGTCCCCTTTTACTTGGTGGCTTGATCAAGATAGCACCAGGTGCGGAAGTGCTTGTTTCTCCTGGACCTGGTTCAGTTCTCAGCATCATTTTATACTCTGGAATCGGTGCGGGGTTATACCGGTTCAGAAATCGAAAGGTGTCAGGGGAGTGTTGTGCTTCACAAGAAAAAAGTAATCAGAGAGCAAAGCGTAAGCCTCTGGAAAAAGGAGTAGTGAGGAATGGAGTAAAAAAAAAGCGGGGAAAAAATTCCCCGCTTTAACTTAACTATAGATAGCAAGGCTTAACCGTTGCGTTTCTTTTTGTTGCCTGTAAAGAATGCTGTTTCTTTTCCTGCCGGTTTAAAAGGCTTCTTGAAGCTCTTTTTTATGCCGTAAGGTGATGACTGGCGCTCCTGATCCTCCATTTTGGTAAGCCTTAGCTGACGGCCACAGACCCTTACCTTTCTGAGTTCATGAAAGACGTTATCCGGCATTCCCTGAGGAAGTTCAACTGTGCTGTATGCATCGTTGATTGAAATCTGACCGACTGACTCCGGATCGAGACCGACCTCGTTGAGAATAGCGCCAAGAATATTACCTGCTTTCACACCATCCTTGCTGCCGACCTCAATTCGATACCTCTCTTTGCCTTCTTCACCATAGGTCTCGTCTTTTTTTCTTCGTTTAACCGGGCCGCGGTCTCTGTCAGAAAACCCACGATCTCTGTCAAAACTTTCCCTGCTATCTTCACGGGGTCTTGGCTTTTCAGGCTTGTTGGATAACAGCAGAGGTGTCTCTCCTTGAACCATCGATGCAAGTGCGGCTGCCGCTTCAATTGCGGGAACATCATGCTCGTGGCAGTACTGCTCGATAAGACTGGTAAAGAATCCAAGATCTTCAGCGGCAATCGTATCGGTAATTTTCTGATTGAACTTTGCAACCCTCTTGTTGTTGATGACTTCTGTTGAAGGAAGCTCCATCAATTCAATGCGACTGTGGGTAGCTCTTTCAATAGAACTCAGCATATTTTTTTCACGTGGAGATACAAACAAAATGGCATCGCCAGCACGGCCAGCACGTCCTGTTCGTCCTATGCGGTGAACGTATGATTCGGTATCGGAAGGAATATCGTAATTGATAACATGACTGATGCGTTCGACATCGAGTCCACGTGCCGCCACATCGGTGGCAATAACAATGCTCAGCGCTCCATTCTTTAATTGTTCAACAGTGCGTTCACGCTGATTCTGGGCCATATCTCCGTTCAGTGCTGCCGCACCATAACCACGGGCCTGAAGTTTTTCAGCAAGCTCGAGCGTCATTGTTTTTGTACGAACAAAAATAAGCATGCCATCGAATGGCTCGACTTCGAGGATTCTTGTCAGGATATCAATCTTGTGACTTCCGCCGACAATCCAGTAACGCTGGCGAATGGTATCGACAGTGGTGGTTTTTGACTGGATGGTAACTTCTGCGGGCTTATTGAGGTACTTTTGTGCAATACGGCGGATAACCGAAGGCATGGTTGCAGAGAAAAGGGCAACCTGACGACCTTTTGGTGTCTGATCAAGGATCCATTCGACATCGTCGATAAATCCCATGCGAAGCATTTCATCGGCCTCATCAAGCACAAGACACTTTAGAGAGGAGAGATTAAGTGATCCACGCCGCATATGATCCATAACACGGCCAGGTGTTCCGACAACAACATGCACACCACGTTTCAGCATGCGAAGCTGAATGCCGTAATCCTGTCCACCATAAATTGGTATAACATGGAAACCCTTAAGATATTCGGCATAACGCTGAAAAGCTTCGGCAACCTGTATGGCAAGTTCCCGTGTCGGAGCCAGGATAAGAGCCTGAGGTTCGGCTTGTTCAATATTGATGTTGGAGAGTATCGGCAGGGCAAAAGCGGCGGTTTTTCCTGTGCCGGTCTGTGCCTGTCCGAGGACGTCACGTCCTTCTAAAATAAGGGGAATTGTCTGAGCCTGAATCGGGGTGGGATTTTCGTACCCGACTTCTTCAAGGGCTCTCATTATCGGTTCTGCGAGCTGAAGGCTGCGGAAATCCTGCGGCAATAATTGCTGTTCTTTCATTTGTATATTTTATTCCAGATCATTGAGAAAAAAAGCCTCGTATGAGGCGGGAGTGGCAGCAATGCAGGAAAGAAAAAAATGAAGAAGAGTTCTCATCAACCGAAAACATCCGGGCAACTTCAGAAAATACCGAGCGCCATCGTTTCGTCACAAACACTGGAAATACTCAAGGCCTGTATGACCATATATCCCTGTGTCCTTTCTTAGCATATTCACCACGCATTTAAAACGTCAGCATAGTACGATTTTTTTTT
>Ga0209083_1000370_pt1 | contig 68743 bp, 49 predicted proteins | sample AM7aDNAmetaG_FD_184132 | JGI IMG/M metagenome (GOLD analysis project Ga0209083, IMG submission 184132) | Freshwater microbial communities from Finland to study Microbial Dark Matter (Phase II) - AM7a DNA metaG (SPAdes) (version 3) | ecosystem: Environmental > Aquatic > Freshwater > Lake ... | reverse complement strand
ACGTTTATTGACGAGAACACATGCATCCTGAATGAGATCACAAAAAAACAAAGACAAATTTTAGAGTGTTTTAAGCTGGACATAACTTGAAAAACACATGGTTATTAATTTCAACTCCAATTTAGGTTTTATACGCGTCATTTCCCACCTTGTGGCACAAGCAAGGTTGTCATAGAGAACCTGCCGGATTGGCTCATCACTTTTCAGAATGGACAACAACCGGAATCCAATGGCCATGCCAACACCCTGGTAACTGCTGTCGTAACCGGTACCTTCGAGGAAATAGCCCTCTGGTTGTTTCTTTGCAAGTGCCAGGTTGGCAAAATCAATCCCGATTTTCATGGCATCCGTGTCGTTCAGGTATTTACCCATGGAATAGAATGCAAGGGCTTCGAAAAACAGACGGTTGGGGGCTTCGGCATCGATCTGTTTCAACAAGGTTGTCTTTGATTTTAGGTAGTTCAGCGAAAGTTGATATTGCGTTATAAGGATTTCAATCCTATGTTTGGATGCCGTCTGTGACTGATAACCTGAATTTTCCTGAAGTGCAAGCAATCCGGCTCCAAGCGCAGAATAGAAAAAAGCAATCCCGCTCACTTTGTCCCCTTCGGTTGCAACGGCAGTATTGATCAGGTCGGGCGGTATTACGAGCTGAAAATCCCCATCCGGCAATTGATATTTAAAGCTGTATTCGATGGCCCTGATAACCATCTCCAATGCTGTCGAATTTTGGGCATCCACTGCATAATCCGCAAGGGGCGAGATGCCCATCTGAAACCGGACATGAAAATAGGCCGTTTTGTTTCTATCCAAAGCGCCTGCAGCATCCGTCTGGTTGGATGTTGCCAGCTTTTCAATGATGTCATTTCTAAAAACCGCTGTCATTTCGTCCTGTGTGTAAAACCGCTGATTGGTGTCTACGATGCAGAGAGGTGATTCTATGACAGTTTTCTCCGGTTTTTTGCAGGAGAAAAATAAACAAAAAAGTAGGAGCAGAAAGACTGGCTTCATAAATATTGGGTAATTCAATCGACTCATAGAATCAAGCCATAAAAATAGTCGTATTTTAGTCAAAATTACGAATCACAGCAATAACTCCAAAAATGAGAAGATTATTCACTTTGATTTTATTCCTCCTGGGTTCTGCTGTTTTGAAAGGAGAAGAAAAAGATTCGATCAAAAGCCATTCAATCAGTGAGAAAGCAGTTTATTCCTTTATCATCCAGGATTCCCCAGCCAAACTTTTTACAATGAGGCAATTCAACCTGGATTATCTGAGTGTTTACCGGCTTAGTCACCATATGACGGAAAACTTCTTTTCCCCCAAAATAAACTATCTGATCCAGGCAGCTACAAACTTCTTTTTCTTTATACCGTTAACACATGAAGAGGGACACAGGGCTATTTTAAGTTCGTTGAATATTGGATCCATTTCACAACCCTTCTTTCTATCGAAAAGAGGTGGATATATCAACGGAGTAACCGACAATTCCTTAATCAACCTTCGGAACAAAGATTTTCCCAATTTTGCACGCTTATACACTTCAGGTCTTGAGTCCGACTATATGCTTACCCATCGCGAAGAAACCATGCTTGCATTTGGCAAGGAGAAATTCAAATATTTAGGGGTGGAATACCTTATGCGAAAGGTGATGATGATGCAATACTATCTGATGGGTTTTGTAAAATTTGATACAGATGGTTTAGAGGAGTCAAATGAACTGAACCGTGATATCGTAGGAAATGATGTCTATGGAATTGTCAGACAATTGCATAGACCGGCCATGACTTTCCAACGCTATACAAAATACTCAGACTTAACACAGGAAGAAATTGATTATGTAAGAAAGATGGGATACCGTTCCTTGTTCAACCTTGTTAACCTCAACATCCTTGGCATCCCTTATCTCCGTATTTCGGGGAACCTTATCGTTAATTTTGGAATGGGACATACCATGAGCCCTTTTGGCGATTTTACCGATGAAAACCTTTGGGTCAAATACAAGAAAAAACTGATGATCGAAAGTTATTTCAGGCAATTTCAAAACAGGGACAATACCTTTCTTGCCGGAGGAATTGGAATAAAGGAATATCCTCTGACAGATAGGTTCATCTCAACTGTGAATATCCATTTATGGAAACAGCCTGTTAATCTTGGGTTTAACGATGTCAAAGGGAAATCAGGAGCTGCCATCGAATGGATTGGAAAGTATTTTGTCGTAACAAATCCCAAAGGGCAAATTAAGGGTATTTCTTTAGATCTGGGGTTTACTTACAAAACCGCGGGTTTCTTACCCGAAGAAAGCAAAATGCAACGGAATTTTGGGTTGCGATTTGGAACAAGCATCGCCCTGGACAAATAATTGTAAAATAGCAAATTCTATTCAACCTTAATCGGGAAAATAACAATCGGTATCCCAAATTTAAAGAACCTTTTCTGTATTGAAAAAATTGTATGGTTATGTAGCAATTGCGACAAGGCAAATGTTCTGGAAAAGACCATCTGGCCGCCAAAGAAAGTTGGATTTTGAAGCAATGGCATCATCTTTTTGACCATCCTGTAAACCTCTTCCACGGGGTCCGTTCCTATTGTCCAGACACTTTTCCCATAAAAACCAAATTGATTGGCGATGTTGACATACTTCTTTCCATCCTCTTTGACAGAATCCTTGAAATGATCCAGTTCCTCTGAGCCCTTGTAGACTTTGGAGTTAACGATACCCACCCTTATGAAAATAAAGTTCTGATAGATCCCTTTAAAGCTCTCGTTGATTCGTAAAAATGTATGAAGGCCTGTTCCTCCAAATCCTTTGACCAAAACAATCGCGGTTTTTGCATTGGGGTTGAAACCAACCGGGGATGTAACTTTACTTTGGTCATATGATGGCATTTGTTTCAAAGAGAAATGAAGATCGGAGATCGCCTTTTGCCGCACTTTCATAAAACGGACTGTGGTTTTGTAATAATGGCGCTTGATGTTAATGGCCAGAACAATAAATAATCCTGTAATTACCAGGGTAATCCAACCACCCTCCATGAATTTGATCACTGTAACTGAAATCAGGATAAACGATGTCAGGATAAATCCAATACCGTTTACAGCAAGCTTTCTTCTCCAATGTTGAAGCCTGACCCTTTCAATCCACCAGTGCCTGACCATACCAAGTTGAGAAATGGAAAATGTAATGAATACGTTGATACTGTAAAGTACAATCAGGAAGGCTACGGAGCCCCTCGAAATGGCCATAAGGACAATCGCGGAAATGCCCATAATAAGTACTCCGTTCATAGTGACCAAACGATCGCTAAGTGAGGCATATTTTTTTGGAAACCAGCGATCCAGGGCCATGTTTGCCATAATCCGTGGTCCGTCAATAAACCCGGTTTGTGCGGCCACGAATAACAATGCAGCCTCCGAAACAAGTGTAATGCCAATAAAACCCTTAGACCAGAAAGGCGCCCAACCGGAAGTGACTTTGTCAAACAAAACTGCATTCAATGTCTTTGTAGGACTGATTTGAACATTGTAGAGGGCATATGCAATCATCAGACCCATTACAAGAAAAGACAAGGAAATGGCCATGAGCACCATGGTATTCCTGGCAGTTTTCACTTTGGGTTCCCGAAGTATAGGCATACCGTTGCTGACAGCTTCAATTCCTGTGAAAGTACCGGCCCCCATACTGTAGGCTTTCAGAATTAAAAATAATGTTCCCAGTTTGCCCACCTCCATTACAGATGTATGTACCTGATTTGAGGTTTCATTAATAACCACTTGAAAATTACCGGCTTGTAAAGCAATCCCATAAACAATGATAAAAACGTGTGCCAGAATAAAAACAACGAAAATTGGCGTTAGCGAAACAACTGATTCCTTAACACCACGGAGGTTTAACAATATCAGCAGGAAAACACTTCCTATGGCAAGACCCAGTTTATAAACCTGCATGTATTCAGGAAGAAAACTGAATAGGGCATCCGTACCACTGGAAACAGAAATTGTAATCGTAAGGACATAATCAATAATCAGGGCGCAACCTGATATCATCCCGACAGTTGGAGATAGAAGCTTACTTCCAACTATATATCCTCCTCCGCCATGAGGAAAAAGTTTAATGATCTGGCTGTAGCTTGAACTGATGATAAAAATTGTAAATACAGTTCCAAATGCAACAAAAATAGCGAGCATGGGATGACCTCCCAGGTTTCGAAAGGCCTCTTCCGGTCCATAACATGATGATGAAATACCATCAGCCCCAAGTCCGATCCAGGCAAAAAAGGCGATTAACGAGAGTTTATGAAATAACGATTTATCCTGAAGTGTTTTGGCCTTACCAATAAAAATATTCTTCAATTTTCCCGCCAGTTGTGATCCGTCTAAATTTTCAGTCATGGAATACAGCTTAATAACTTATGAATGTCGAATCACCAAATCCTGATTGACAGGACAAAGGAACTCATCATTTTATAAGGGGATTATTAAACTATAACTGAATTGTATAAAGAAATTATAAAGAAATGGTGATTTGCCAAACAGTGTGCTTTGTCAAGTTAATGCCAAGATTTCCGTTCACCATCCAGGATATCATCGATTTATTGCCGCTGTAACCCAGTGAGGAGGCATCGAGCTGATTGTAAAATGTGTTGTTTGACAGGTTTAGTGTTGCAAATTTCCCGAATGAAGTTGACAGAATCAATTCAAGTCCAGATGATTCGTTCTTCGAAAGGTTTTCAAGCGTATTCTGTAAAACACCATTCCCCAGATTTTTGGTAATGCTGGTTATACCATTGTAATGATATCTGTAATAGAGTGTTGAAATAAAGGTTGTTACATTATTCTTGATTTGATAGCCCAACTCAAACGAATGGATATCCTCTGGTTTCAAATAGGGATTCCCAACCCTCACATTCTGTAAATCCTGATATTCGGGGAAGGGGTTCAACTCCTCGTCTGCCGGTCGTTTGATCCTGTGACTGTAATTCAATTGCAATTCCTGCTTATCGGTCAGCCTATACGACAAATGCAACGACGGATAGAGCCTTGTGTATTGTTTGGGAATGATCGAATCGAGCTTGACAAGGTTCGCCTTTGTATTGGTTTACTCACCCCTTACTCCAGCCAGCAATCCGAACTTGCCAAATTCTTTCTCAAACGTCGCATACAGAACATGGGTGTATTCAGTCCTGATAAATCGGTTGGAACGTCCCAAATCCCTGTTCCAAAGGTTTAATCCAACATCCAAAGTATCCCTTTTAAGGTCCATGTCATTGTTCATGTATTCGAGCAAATATCCTGACTCGAATTTTCCATTGCCTGCCAGTGGTTTTGTGTATTCAACTGTGAGTTCCGATCCTTTATTGATATGGTGATAAAACATATCATCGTACTTGACAATTGAATAGGGGACACGATAATTATTTGTATAGTAATTGTTTTCGTCTTCAGTTGAACGTGAAAAAATATAACTGACATTTAATTCTTGCCCCTTTTTGTCAAAGAGATGCTGATATGTTGAAGTTATTTCGAGGTCAGACTCTGCTTCCGGCAAGTAACGCATTCTATCATAATCTGTTATACTTTTGCCCAGATTGTCGAGCAAGGTATAGGTCGAAACATCGTTCTGTCGCTGAAAACGGTAATTGTAGTTGGACGAAATACCAATCTTGTTTTTGTCGTTCAATTGATAATCTAGTCCTCCATTTACTAGATTAAAAACCGGACGTGCATTGCCAATAGCATATGTTTTTGACTGGTTGACCAATTGGGATGAGCTAAAGGTCTTGGTCGTGATATCGCTCAGCCTGGTCCGGTCATCCTGCCGGTATCCAAAGCTCCCGTAAATATTTAACTTTCCGGGATTGTAATTGGCCATCGCATTAAAATTGTAACGGCTGTCGGTCCCAATATTCGAAGTAACATTCCCGTTTAACCCCAACCCCTTGTCTTTCTTCAAAACAATATTGATGATGCCCGATGTGCCGTCTGGTTTATATTTTGCCGATGGATTTGTAATGATCTCAATCATGTCGATCGAATTGGCAGGTAGCTGCTGTAATGCCGCGGCTTGGTTCAGGTTCATCATGGTCGAAGTCCTGCCATTGATGAGGATGGTGACATTTTCAGACCCGCGTAAACTCACGTTTCCATCAACGTCCACCTGTACGGAAGGGATATTCTGCATCAGGTCGCTTACCGAACCTGATTTGCTCATCACATCCTGCCCTACATTGAAGGTCTTGCGATCGATGGAATTGACGAAAGTTGATTTTTGACCCACCACCTCTACTTCATCAAGTGCTTTGGTCGTCTCGGCTATGTACAACCTGCCAAGGTCTATTTTGCTGTTCTTGGAATCCAGGACGATAACCGAAGTTTTTGTCTCATCAAAACCGATGTAGCTATACGTAATTTTATATTCACCTGCATTTAAATCTTTGAATGTGAACATCCCATTCTTATCGGTGATGGTTCCCTGAAAAAACAAACTGTCCCTGCTATTTTTCAAAACGACATTTGCAAATTCAAGGGGATTGTTGGTTGCCTTCTCAATAATAAAACCCTTGACGCTACCAGTCTATTTATCAATGGCATAGCTAAAATACGCATTCGTCAGAAGGAAAAGGAGCACACCAATAAATTTTTTCAATTGTTTTTTCGTTTTTTAATGATGATAAGATGTACTTATCCTGTAATGGTTTAATTGACCTTGTTTTTATTATTTGGAAACCTCATTTTTAGCGTCATTAAGCTACTCATATATAATTAGATGCAAAAGCCAAAGATTACCTTTGGCTTTCGTATTTAATTTGCTACGGATAATAATTCACTAAATTTTAGAATCTGATCCATGTGCCTTACCAAAAAGCTGCCCTTGCCGGTCTCTGCCTCCCATCTCGAAACCATGTTTTTTGTCCATTTGGATGCGCTGCTTTTCAGTTAAAAGTTTTCTTACTTCCATTTGTTGTGCGGTATCGGCTTTTTCAATGGAGATTTTTAGGGCTCCCATTTTTTCAATACTGGCATTGATTGCGGCCATGTCTGGCTTTTCTGCTGTTACGAGCGATCGGTGAAGTGCCATCAGTTCGGAAAGTTGGTCATGTAACGGTTTTGTTTCCTTTGCGGTCTTCTCCCTGATTTCCTTGATCGCCTCCTTTTGTTTGCTTGTCAGGGAATCTTTCATAAATCCATCATGTTTCTGACGTTGTCCCATCTCTCCCATTTCAGGGCTGCCCTTGAAATTTTTCTCCGGTTTTTGTGCCAAAATCGATCCGGATATCAGGATTCCGGCAACCAAAACGAACCCAAAAAATAGCTTTTTCATGTTTTTACCTTTTAAAATTATTTGTGTTTTTATTATCGTCCCAAACTTAGGATGCAAAATAGGGGTTGCAATGAAAAACCAGAGTGAAACGGAAAAAATGAGTAGTCAGGATACCGGATTGCAGGTTGAATATTATTCAGAGAAGTTTCAAACACTCCTATATCAGGAAAGGAAGGTTTTTTTTATTTTATCGTCAATTCCCATACATTGTAATAACAATATTAAATTGTAAATTTATCGCATTCAAATTTCACTGAATTTCTTAAAAACCAATGAATATGAGAAACGAATCAATTTCAAGACGTCAATTTTTAGGAACTACAGCCGCAGCCACTGCAGCAGTCTCTATTGTTCCCTTTAATTCTTTGTTCGCAAATGGGATTAAAAAGCCCAACTCAAAAGTGAACGGTGTTCAATTGGGTATTACCACCTATTCTTACCGTGCAATTTCACACAAACTCGATGAGGTACTAGAGTATGTACTAAAGGCCGGTGTCAATGCATTGGAAATGAGGAGTGTCCTTGAGGAGGGTCTGGGCATTCCTGCATTACCGGGCCGTGGACGTGCCGGGGAGCAGTTATCCGACAAGGACAAAGCAGAACGTGCCAAAGCGGCCGATGCGGCAAGGGAGGAACAGCGCAAATGGCGTTTGTCTTTGCCAATGCAAAAATATGCCGATGTACGAAAGATGTACAATAATGCGGGGGTAGAACTTCACATTGCCAAATTTGTACCTTCGGCATGGTCGGATGAGGAGATTGACTATGCCTACAATGCAGCCAATACGCTGGGTGCATATGGAATAACCGACGAAGCAAGTGTGGTTGCCTGTAAACGTCTTGGCAAATTTGCCGAAAAGCACAACAGCCTTGCCATCTATCATACACACGGACAATTTGGGGAACCTGGTTTTGACATTGATACATTACTTTCCTACTCACCAGCCAACAGGCTCAATCTTGATGTCGGCCATTATTTCGGTGCCACAGGAAAGCATCCCAATGATGTGATCATCAAATACCACGACCGGATCCCAATGATCCATGTGAAGGATAAGACAGGTCCAAATCACGCAACCCCGAATGCAAACAAACCTTTTGGACAGGGCGAAACACCTATAAAAGATGTCCTGCTTTTGCTAAAGAAGGAAAAATGGCCGATCGATGCTTTTGTGGAACTTGAATACGAAATCCCGGCTGATTCGGATCCGGTTAAAGAGGTCATCAAATGCATCGAGTACATGAGAAATATTCTTGAATAAATTAAAATCCCATTTTAATTTATTGCTTCCATAAATGAAACTGCCCTGTCAGCGATGCTGGCGGGGCTGTTTGTTATGGAAGTTTAGAACACTTTTGTTGCCAGTCTGCTAATTTCGTTTATAAAAAGTCAGTGCTGCAACATCTCCCGGGTATTTCTTTATTTCAGAAATGGTAAAAAATCCAGTTCCATCAGCGGCAAAGCAAATGGCTTCACCCTGATGTTCATTTCTGAAATAGGGGGCATCCAATGGTTTTCGAAGCAAGGTATTTAGTACAGATTCATTTGGCTGTTTTTTCCAATACCAGATTTGCCCAGTGGTTCGTACGAGAATTTCGGAACCATCAGGTGAAATATCGGCTGATGTTAGAAGGTCGAATGGAAACGATGCCAATTGGATCAACATCGTAGTCGATAGTATAGATTGAGGATATTTTGCAACAAACAGATTGCTTTGGGCTACCTGTTTTGTCATGATGTACAAATCTTTTGTCAGCGGATCCAACATTAAAGATTCCGCATTGACTGCACCTTTGGGATAGGTGAATTTGAGCACCTCGGGAGTGATATGCACAATTGTTTGAGGTGAACCGGTTTTTAGATCAGGTTCAGGAAAGCGATAAACAGTTATGAATGGATATGCACTGTTGTTATCACCGATATCTCCTACATAAAGATAGCTCTTTGTACTTTCCGGTCCTGGCCCACATGCCAGGTCTTCCCAGTCCCGGTTGGAAATGCCATCCAGGACAATCTTGCCCAAGTCATCCCCATTTGCATTTGTAATGTATATTTCGTTCGAGTTTCCGCTATCTTCATGAGTATATAACAAACCGGTATTTGTCCTGCTGCAAGCCAGGCCAGAAAGTTCAAGCAGATCCTGACGTTTTAGCTTGGTTACTGAAGGCAAATTGCCAAATACTGTTGTGCTTTCAAGCAACGATAAGTCATAATTTCCTTTTTTGACAGTATCAACAGGCAATGACCCAGAAATGGGAGTTTCGGTCAAATCTGCTTTTAAATCTTTTGGTTTGGAACATTCATGGAACAGGATACTGGTAAACAACAGGAACAGAATGATTTTAAGGGTCATTGCTTAAAGTTTGAAGGAGAAGTTACAAAGTTCTGATTTCATTTTATAAAATAAAAAGGACGATTGCTCGTCCTTTTTAGAATTTCAAGGTCGTCACTTAAAAAGTATGCTGATTGCCTGTCTTGTCAGTCGGAAAAGCCCCAAGGTCTTTGTTAGGAGGGGTAATGTTTGCTCCGTATATTCCTCCTTTTTTTACAACGTTCATCGGCATTCCGTATTGGACAAGCATTGGTGCACTTGGTTTTGTTGGCATGGCGTTTTTGCCGGTGCCACCAGGGTACACACCTGCTCCAATTGCAGGAGAACCTGTTTGAAGGTTGAAATTAGCACCTGCCGGGATCTGACATATCCGGTAGTTTCTGCCAAGACTGTTTGTAGGGACGTTAAAATTGACAAACAATGGGTCATATTTCAGAGAGTCAGAGGCTGTGTTGCTACCCAAATTGGTGCCGTTTGTTGCATCGGTAAGACCGTTTACATATCCATTAAAATCATAGGATTGTTTTTTGGTAAATTGGAAAGGCTCAATAAAAACCATGTATTGCTCTGTTCCACCCATTGGCTTGCCCCTGCCAATGCAGGTCAGGTTGTTGTTATAGCAGGTATTCAGGGTATCGCTTGGTTTGCCTTTTTCTGATCCGTAAGTAATCCTTATTCCTTGTTTGCAATTTACCATGATGTTGTTGAACAGAAAACCACCGGCATTGGTTTCAGTGTTGATTGAACCATTTCGTGTGGCTTTTGTCTGCCTGAAACCGCAATTGACCAATGTGTTGTTATAGAAATTCACATAAGTTGATTTTCCAACATCTCCTGAAGTTTTTAGTCCGTTAGTTGCGCCACCGAAACAAAAGTTATAGGCCATATCTCCGATGCAGCCATTCTTAAGATTAATTCCTTCCCCACCGATACCTCCGGTTTTTGTCAGGGTATTTCTCATGATGCTCACATAAATATTCTGGCATTTACCGATGCAATCATCTTTGGAGCCATAGAACCATGAATCTTCAATGATCATAGTTGCCATTGGGGCACCAGCCGCACTTGCCATATACACCGCATTACGTACATCGCCTGCTTTAAATCCAAAATCAGGAGCATCAACTCCCCATGGTCCCCCTGTATATTCAATATGTGTCCATCTCAATACCAATAACTTAGCTGAAGGTGAACATTGAATACCACCCCAGTATCCTTTGAATGCCGGATCATTGACTGCGTCATCGGTAAAAGTCGCATTTGATTTTGGTGTGGCAGATGTTTCAAAAACAGTAAACCAGTTTGGCTTTTCCTTGGAACCATCACTGACCAGGGTTCCTTTGACATAGATAGCCGGTGAGGTCACTGCGGATAGTCCGTCTCCATGAATGATAACCGAAGCTCCCGGTTGCAGGTACAAAGTGTCACCTGCATTGATGGTGACATCCGAATAGATATGATATCTTTTACCCGAAAGCATGGTCCCCTTCAATGGGATAGAGTTCCCTGAAGCATCCTTTTTAGGTAAGATCGTGTCACTGATTGATTGACCCACAACAGTCAGTGGGACAGAAATGATGACATTCTCCTCAGAACTTTTCTTGTTGCAAGCAAAAAAAGAAAGCATTAACACTATTGCGAAACTAATTTTAAAATAATTCATCAGCATAATTTTTTAAATGGAATTTGTGATTGTCTTTATTTATTTTGTGAATTTTGCCTAAAGCAGGTACCTGAACCCAATCTGATAATTCCGGCCATAATAATTTCGTTTTGACAGGGTTTCTGCATTGCCAGAAACCTCAAAGGGAACCGCATAGGTGTTGGAAACCGGTTTCTTTACGTAGAATTCATCAGGGGTATTGAGCAAATTTTGAACCTTGAGAAATAATCCAAAGTTCTTCTTGAATTTTTTCTCGGCCGAAAAATCAAACATATTCATGGCTTTCTGCCATTGGTCAAATCCATAGTAGGGGGAAACCAATGAGATCCGCTTGCCCGTGAACTGCCATGCCAGCTGCATATCAATCCCTTTCTTAATATTTTTGTACAATAGCGCGGCATTTGCGATGTGGGCCGATTGTCCTTGTAAGGGCCTTGTCTCTGAAGGGGCAGGTTCAATCATTAGGTTATTGAAGGTTTCAATTTTCGTGGTCGTGATGCTTGAATTGGTATAAGTATAGTTTAGTTTTAATCCAAATTGTTGTATATACTTTTCGTAAACAAATTCGAAACCATAATTTGTGGCATTGCCGAAATTGGATGGTTGGTACTGATCGGACTTGTCGCCAACAAAACCAAATTCGATCGGATTCATTATGTTTTTATAAAATATACCGACAAGAATCTGTTCATTCGATTTTGGAAAATACTCATAACGAAAGTCGATGTTGTCAGCCTTTGCATGTTTCAACATTGGATTGCCCGTTTCGGTGTATTCGTCACCTTTTTTGTTGGTGGGAATAATCTCAAAATATCCCGGCCTGTTGATTGAATTAAAATAGGAGAGCCGAAGGTTTGTCTTGTTGTCGAGGTGGTATTTCAAATTAAAACTTGGCAACACATCGGTATAGGTAATCTGCCCCGATTTTCCCGCCAGAGTTTCGGGCAGGTCGGTGGTAAAACGCTGATCTGTATTTTCCATGCGAACGCCTGCCATGGTTTCAAGCTTTTTCCAGTTTATCTTCAGCATAGCATATCCAGCCGAAATATTTTCATCGGCACGATAACTATTCGGATTTGCAGGAGACCCATTGGGATTGAAAACAGACCAGTTAAAATGATAAATATCTGTCCAAAGCTGAAAGTTGCCATCAGGATTTGGTATCGTTCTCAATTCGTAATCCTGGTATAAATTGTCGCGTTTCTTTGCCCTGTACATTCCACCAACAGATAAAGTATAAGGTATTGATTTAAAATTATCCGAATAGGCAAGGTTTGCATATCCTGCGATGTCCTTGTCGCTGGTTCTTTCCCAAATCCGGTGATAATCAACAACTTTATTGGCATGTTGATATGGAACAGGGCTGGTTCCATCGGCAAAGTAACCATTGTCGTACTCATATTCGGCCATATCGGGAATGTTGTTCTTTGCTATGGAATAAGCTGTCGTCCAGTCGAATTTCAGCTTTGGGAAAAGCATATGGTTGCCTTGTAAAGTCGAATTGAAAATGGACTGATGCTGGTATTTTGAACGGCCAAAATTCCACACCTGACCTGTTCCGGGCCCTGTCCTCGGTGGGGGCTGCAATGTATCAGTGGTCATTCGGTTTTGTGCATCATTCAAAATGGCTTTAAACACATAGAGGCTGATTTTATTTTTTTCATCAAAAGCATAGTCAAGCTTGGCATTAAGACCCATTCTTGTGAGTTGGTTCGAGTAGTCCCTGATATTTGAATGTTTGATCCTTAAAGAGCCCTCTTTGTTCGTTTCGTCATAATACTCACTTGGATTGAAGATGCCACTATAGCTTCGGTAAGTATTCTGAAAGGAGCCACCCAACATGATTCCCAATTTGTTATTGAAAAAACGGTTACCTATCGACAGGCTTGCGATCGCATTGGGTGTAAAGTTCTTGTTGGTATAGTTTAAATTGTCCCTTGTAAAATCGCCTGGTTTTGCCAGGTAGGAGGCTCCATTTGCCTCATAAGGTGACTTTAGGTTGATGCTTTTGACAGGAAAATAGTTATAACCCTTGTCGATCAGGTTCTGATTATACCCGGTCGAGAGACTGGCATTCACATACAAACCATTTGCGGCATTTTTCATGATCATGTTGACGGCTCCTCCAATGGCATCACCCTCCATATCAGGCGTCAGGGCTTTGCTTACCTCAACGCGTTCAACTAAATCTGATGGGAATATATCCAAAGGAACATACCTGTTTTTATTGTCGGGACTGGGGATTTTGATCCCGTTGATCAGCGTGTAATTGTACCTCTGATCCATTCCCCTGATAATGGCATATCTTCCTTCCCCACTGGAGCTTCTTTCGAGCGAGACACCGGAAACCCGCTGCAATACATTGGCAATGATGATATCAGGCGATAATTGAATGGATTTCGCCGAAACAATATTTGATACGATCAGCGAATTCTGCTCCACTCTTTTGGCAATTATCTCGCTCTCCGCATTCTTTTTACCCGATACAGTCACCAATGAAAGCTCTGAATAGGCATTTTTCAAATGGAAGTTCAGGACCATATTCTTTTTAATCGAAACTAATGTGTCTTTTTTTTGATAACCAATAAAACTACAGACTATTTTATGTTTGCCTTCCGACACATTCTGCAAGGTGTAGGTTCCATCCAACCCGGCTACAGTATTTAGCTTTAGATTTGATATTGAAATAGTTGCGCCAATCAAAAGCTCTTTTGAATCTTCATCAGTGATTGTCCCCTGTATTTTGAAATTGGCAGTTTGACCCGAAATATTGAATTGTAAAATGATTAAACAAGATAAAAGCAATGACAATCTTCTCATGAATACACAATTTTTAAATCTTTGTGCAAAAGTAGGTTCCCGATATTTCATATGGGTTACAGACTAAATACAATTCAATGATAATAATGTTACAAAACATTGCCATAGTGATCAGCAATACCTGATATATGCCTGATTGAATTTAACTTATGGAAGCGAAAAGGCCTACTGAACGGTTTTAGGGTAGGCAGTATTGGTTACATAACAAGGTTAAACGAGCTTTGATTTCGTTCAGATCAGGGGAATTCGGATATCAAAAAAATATAGATGCAGCAATAGCCTGGAGCAATACAGGTTGGAATACAGTATAAAAGGTAAAAACAGATTTGTTATTTCGTCTCCAGCCACTTAATTCGTCATTTCGACTCAAGTTCGGCTCCATCCTCTTAATTCGTCATTTCGACTCCGCTCAATGACCGATCGTGCTCCCTTTCTCGATATTGACTGTACTATTATTCTGCACTTTCAAAGTTGGTCTTGCACAACCAGAGGTCCCTGAGCGTGGTCATCGAGCTGGTCATTGAGCGAAGCCGAAATGGAGTCGAGATTAGTCGAAGGTGGCCGGCTTTCGGATTTGTCATTTCGGCTACGCTCTTTCTAATTCGTCATTTCGACTCCGCTCAATGACCGATCGTGCTCCCCTTTTCGATATTGACCATACTATTAATCAGCACTTTCAAAGTTGATCTTGCACAATCAAAGGTCCCTGAGCGGAGTCGAAGTCCCGGCTTATAGAGATCCCTGAGTATCTTCATCCAGATTGTCATCCAGAGAAGTTGAGATGGGCTTATTCTTAAAGTGTGTAATATTCTTACACTCAGCCAATTCATGCAATTTGTTTTTGTCACTTTTAATCAACGCATCCTTTTTTGCCTGGCTCCATCCCTGTACTTGCTTCTCCCTGTGAAATGCTTCATCAATCCTGTCAAATTCTTCACAATAAACCAATTCAACCGGAGGATTTTTCTTTGTAAAGTTTGCACCTTCACCATTCAGGTGCTGCTGCATTCTTCTTGCCAGTTCATTTGTACTGCCTGTGTAGTATTGACCATTGGAACACAATAAGATGTACATCCAGCCTTTCATGATATTTTTTTTATTAAGTAGTTGATTAACTTTCTTCAACAAAGGCCTCCATTCCATATCAGGTACGCTCCTTTTAATTTGTCATTTTAATTCTTTTAATTTGTCATTTCGACTCCGCTCAATGACCGATCATGCTCACCTCATCGATATTGACCGAGCTATTAATCAGCACTTTCAAAGATGATCTTGCACGATCAAAGGTGACTGAGCGGAATCGAAGTCCCGACTTCGGATCAATGACCGATCGTGCTCCTCTCTTCCTTGTTAACCAAACTAATAATCAGCACTTTCAAAGTTGATCTTGCACTATCAAAGGTCCCTGAGCGGAGTCGAAGGGCCGACTTTCGGATCAATGACCGACTTTACTCCTCTCCTCAATTTTGAATGTACAATCTATCAGCACTTTTAAAATTGATCTTGCACTATCAAAGGTCCCTGAGCGGAGTCGAAGGGCAGACTTTCAAACTATTTCCCCATTTCCCTCAATAATTCCAACGCCTTATCCCTTAATGGCTTCTGTCGTTTTCGCCAGATCAAATAGCCAACAAAACCTCCACAGCACAGAAAAAAAAGGATACTGCCAAAACCAACGAGAATGCGCATTACCAGATCTTCAAAAGGGAATCCTTTTTGCGCCGAAAAACTGAATCCAATCGCGCACAACAATATAGGGATGATGGTCAGGTAGGTTTTTGTCTGCCACAATGCGTATCTGTCGGCAGCCTTTCTCAACATTTCCATGGTCGAAACACCATAGTCAACCGATTTGTATTCCTTGTGTAAGCTATTGAACAACAGGGAGAATGCCAGGAATCCCAACGAGAAGAACAAAAAACCGACTTTGTCGATCTCCGGGTGGTCAATGATCATCCCTAACACAAAGATCATAAAATAGAAAGGTGCAAGCACCCCCATGATCCATTTAAACGATTTGGTCAACGACAGGTAACGGGTATCTTCCTTCTTGAGCCCTTTTACCAGTTGTTCGAGGTCGAACTCTTGTTTATAGTCTTGTTCTGTTTTCATAATATATTGATATTTAATTATTTAATAATTGTTTAAGTTGTTCTTTGATCCTGTGTATTTTCACCTTGACATTGGGTTCTGTGAGACCTACCACATCGGCTATTTCGCGCAATGAAAGCCCTTCAAGAACAAGGGAAATCAAGGCTTTATCTATCACCGATAACTGGTTTAAGCTGATTTCCAGTTGCTCAAGCTGCTCTTCTGTTTTCAATTTCTGCTCCAGTTCGCCTTCATCGAGCAAAATATTCATGGCAAGCGGGTCTTTGTCGATGTAAAGCTTTAAATTACGATAAGTCTTTCCTGTGAAACTTAAAGAAGTATTGACGGCTATCCTGTAAATCCAGGTACTTATAGTTGACTCGCCCCTGAATTTATCGAGGCTTTTCCAGATGTTCACGAGCACCTCCTGGACCATGTCTTTCTGGTCTTCGGCATTTGGGCAGTAATAACTACAGATACTGTTGATCCTTCCGCCATTCTCTTCGATGATTTGCTTAAACCGGTTTTCTTTTGGGTCATTCATTGTTTTGATGTTTTGCTTATTTAGTTTGGACATTCCGTGAAAGGTTACATTTTTATTCACTTTTTCAAAGTTTCATCAAAATTATTTTTTTCCCATGTAACGAATTGACTACTTTTCAGGTATTGTTTTCAGTTAGTAAATTTAAGGTATTATTTGATCTGATGGTTTATGGCGAACCAATTAAGCGACGAGAAACTAATGGGGCAGTTGGCACACGGTGATAAAAATGCCGCCGGGTTCCTTTACGACAGGTACCATGCGAAGGTATTCGGCTATTTTGTCCGAATGACCCACGATACTGAGGCAAGCCGTGACCTTACCCAGAATGTTTTTCTCAAAGTGATCAAATACAGCCACACCTGGAAAGAAGATAAGGTCTTTGTTTATTGGTTGTTCCGTATCGCCAGGAACATTCTGGTGGATTTTCATAAAGGTGCAAAACGGTTTTACAATTTTGATGAAGAACCGGAGAAAGGCAGGAAAGACAATGAACTGTCGATCCAGAACATCGAAGCAACCGAATTGTATGAACTACTGTTGGATGCAATGGCCAAACTTCCGCCGGGTTATCGGGAACTGATCGAGATGAACCGGTTTCAGGGATTCTCCTACAAGGAAATCGCCGTAACAATCGATTCGACAGAGAATGCAGTGAAAGTGAAGACCTTCAGGGCAATCCAAAAATTAAAAGAGATTTATGAAAAAATAATAATTGACTGATTATGAAGTGCGAAGAAGTAAAAATAAATCTACCAGAATACATCGATCAGAGATTGGATGAGAAGATTGCCGAAGCAATAGGCCTTCATCTGGAATCGTGTGAGGAATGCAACGACCTCCATAAAGAATTGAAAATATTTTTGGACTTTACTGATAATGTGGACGATATCGAACCGCCACCAGGCATGAAGGCTGAATTTCTCAAAATGATGGAAACTGAAATGCCCCAAAAACCCAAAGTTGTGGTGATGGTTCCCTCGTGGCTTAAAGTGGCAGCTATTCTGATATTTGCCTTATTAACTTATGAAACAGGGTATTATCTTGGGTCTGAAAAAGGTGATGAAAAACTGAAAGCACTTGAAGTTGCTTTGAATCATACGAAACAGCAGGTTTCGCTGGCTAGTCTGCAGGATTTCACGGGGCCGCAAAAGATCGAAGCAGTTTACAACATCAGCCAGTCGGGACAAACAGGGGATGCGCTGATCGATGCACTGGTCAATACGATGAACACCGATAAGAATGTCAATGTGCGCTTGGCAGCCATCAATGCCCTCACGGGAATGATCGGAAAAAACCAACGGGTAAAAAATGAACTGATCCGTTCACTTTCGCTGCAGAACAACCCATTGTTGCAGATTTCGCTTATACAGGTTTTGACAGAATCGGGGGTTAAGGAAGCCAAAGATGAAATTGAGTCGATGTCGCGGAATGAAAAGACAGATGAAAATGTAAAAGCATTTGCTAAGGATATGATTAAAATTATCATATAAAAGAGGGGGTGGTTCGACGCCGGCTGAATCACATTCCTGTAACAATTATTAATTTTTAAAACAATACAAAATGAAACAGTTAACTATAGTTTTAGCAATATTCGTGTTTCCTATACTCTGCCTTGGCCAGGTGAAGAAATACGAATACGTCCCTAAAGTGGGAAACAAGGTCGAAATTAAAAACGTAATTGGCGCAATCTCTGTTCAGAACACTTCCGGAAAAGCAATTGTCATTGAATCTGACTTTCAGATGGAGGTTCCCGACCGTGCGAAAGGGTTGAAATTGCTTGGATCATTGGAAGACAATACCGATATTGGGATCAACCTGAGCGAGGAGAATGGAGTCGTCTCAATTGTGGGCGCAGTCAGGCAGGTGCGTGACCATAAGTACAAAATCCTTATTCCTGTTGGGATGGCAGTTGAACTCGATTACAACAACCCTTTTGCAAATAGTGAACTAACCATCGATTCTTTCAAGGGAAGCCTCGACGTACGCACATTGAGTGCCAACGTAAAGATTACCAATTCCTCAGGGCCATTTGCAGTCAATTCGATCAGTGGTGACATTGATGTTGTTTTCAGCAGCATCAACCAGGAAGCTTCAACTTCGCTCGCCTCTATTTCGGGATTGATCGATGTGACGGTTCCAGCTGGTGAAAAAGCGATCTTCACGATCAATACCATGCAAGGGAATATTTACAACAATCTGGACCTTAAAAGTGTGAAAGAGAATGAACCTGACAATCGTGCCAAGGACATGAAAGTGATCCGTCACGAGACTGGTGAATTTACACTGAATGGTGGTGGTCAAAAAGTACTTCTGAAAACGATCACGGGAAATATTTACCTTCGAAAAAAATAATAGAACAGATGAAACGATTCATTGCATTGCAGGCATTTCTGCTTGTCACGACATTCTTTGCCTTTTCGCAGCGTGTGGTACAAAAAAATTTCGATGTCGGGGGAAAAAAAGTGAAAATGAAATTTGATTTCGCCGATTCGATCGTAGTCGAAACCTGGAATAAAAACACCCTGGAACTTCAGGTCTCGGTAAATATTGATAACGACAGCTATAATGATGATTATCAATTAAATGTTAAAGATAACCGAAATGAACTTGAATTGATTGAAAAAGTTGATTTTAAGGATGTTCAGTCTAAAAGCAAGGATAAACAAAATTTGAAAAGTATCATCAATTACAAGTTGAGGGTTCCGGCAACGCTCGAATTCGATCTCAAAACAATCTCGGGAAAGGTGGAACTGAAAGGCACTTTGGGAAAGATGGCCATAAATTCGATCAGTGGGTTCATCGATTTTATAGTTCCAAAGTCCCATAGTGCCCATATCGATCTATCGACCGTTTCTGGGAATGTTTACTCCAACCTTAAATTTGAGGACAAGTCTCAGGAAAAAATGTCGTGGGTGGGTACAAAACGCACACTGATTTTGAACGGGGGAAATGTAGCTGTTGACTTGAAAACTGTGAGCGGGGATATTTTTCTTAGGGAGGCGAGGTAATGAAGAAAGATACATTTATTCTAAAGTATTAGTAATTAGATATATATTGAAATCCGATGAAATATATTGAGATACTTAGAAATAGTTGAAATAAAAATCCCGTTGGAAGATGTATCGTTCCAACGGGATATTTATTTATGGATAATAGGATATCCTATGAGTTACGGTTTTTCGTAAGGGAAATTCCTGGAAACTTTCCTCATCATCCGCTCCATCAACACGCTTGGGGAAGAAAAGACAGTTTCGTCCATCGTTTTGGAAAACCTCCAGATCAACTCCCCATCGGCAGCATTCTTGATTGCCATGACCAACAACCCACTGGCAGTTTTGGAAGCAAAAGGGCCAAACAGAATTGTTTTGGCAATTGCCCCTCCATCGGATGAGGTCTTTTCAAATGAATAGGTGCATTTGATGATGGCATCGACACCCAGGACTTTTGCAATTGAATCGGCCGTTACCTCTTCCAATTTATCGTAATAACCAGCTTTTTTCAGCAATGCATTTGATTTATCAACATCCTGAAAATCAACCGTATAATTATTCCTCTTGGTCAAAAGGAATGTGAACATTTCATTTTGAAGGCTTGTTCCCATACTTTTCTCATCTGCTTTATTCTTGGCCTCATCGTAATTCTTTGGAGGCCTTCTATAGGTTATTGTAGCTATAAATGGAAGAATGGCAACTTTTTTATGTTTGAGGATACACTCTTTCAGATTTGGAGATTCAAAAGTTTGCTTTTGGGTCTCCTGACCCGACAATTGAATAGTGAAAAGTAAGCTTAAAACGAACAACATTAACTTCATAATACCTGTTTTTTTAATAAATTTATTTTTTGTTTAAATTAATAAATGAAGCTTTTCATCCAATAAGCTGTGCAATTAATATTTATTTGATGTCACTTCATTCGGGACAAAAGTAAACCTATAAACTAAAGAAAATATAATCAAACGATAAAATAAAAAATAATTATAATAAAAATCCCTTCGGTGATAATATCGCACCGAAGGGGATCAATTTTGGTTTTAGCATTTAATGACTTACTGAAAAAAGTAACTTCATTTGTTACAGCCGTTTTCTTACAGGCCTGGCTTGTTTGACATTGAACAATCCTACAAAAAGGGAATAGCCAAACAAAGCACCGAAACCAATCTGCTTCATTACGCCCAGTAAATCGGTTGTTTGCCATTCCTGCATGACTTTACCATCTTTTACCTTTCGCATAAAAATACCATGGACCTCCAGGTTCCTTTTATTGGCTGGGGCACCCATAAATTTCCCGGTATTCACGGCAGTTGAAATAAAACGGATTGAAGCCATATCGCCATCCACCAAAATCTGCGGGAATTCCATTTTCAAATTCGAGAAAGCAGCTTTCATGTCTTGCATAAACCCAATGTATTCGTCTTTGGTGAATACGAAACCATCACCTGTGTAGGTGAAATTTTCATCCAAAAGTTTGTCCAGGTCATTCCATCTTGCTTCAAGTATGGCCAATGAAACGGCCAGTGCAGTTTGTTTTACGTGTTCCTTTTCCATGATCTTTTATTAAATTTATGATGGTCAAAAATAGATTTACCGCTTACCTTTGTCAATATACTTACCTATTTGAAAGCACTACCTTATTGGTAAGTACTAAGATTGATGAGGTTTTAATCCTCAATTTTGTAGTAGGAGTAGGAAACTATTGTGAAGTGAGCTAATACTATGCAATGTATCTTTATTTATAAGCTATTTTGCAGCCGGTTAGTTGCTACTGGCACCTACTGACATGGAAAATCGGAATTTATTCTGAAGACCTGCCAGTTGCGAGCTGCCAGTAGCCAGTTGCAATTCACACATTATGAAAATATTAGAGATAAAATAAATACATTATCCAATGAAAAAGTATAAATTGAACGGCACTTATTATTATTGTCCGGTGGACCTGACCTTACAGATTGTTGGCGGACGATGGAAAGGGATCGTGATCTGGAATTTGAGGGAAGGGGTAAAGCGGTTTAGTGAATTGAAGCGGACTCTCGTCACAATCAATGACAAAATGTTGTCGCAAGTCTTGCGCGAATTGGAGCAGCAAGGGGTAGTCAACCGCAAAGTTTATGAAGTTGTACCGCCAAAGGTTGAATATAACCTTACTCAGGAAGGGGAAAAACTTCTGCCAATCATGCAGGCCATGAGCGATTATGGGGTAAAATTTCAGGTTGATTGAATTTAAGGCAATGGTTTTAAAATTAATAATCCTATTTTTACCCATGAACCGCCCGAATTGAAATCTAATATTCGGAATTTATAAATATCAGGAATACAATTAACTATGAAAAATTTCTGTAAAGTTCTATTGTTGGCGTTGGTTTGCTGGAATCCTTCTGCCTTATATTCACAAATTCTGCTCGAAGCCGAAAGTTTTTCAAATAAAGGCGGGTGGGTTGTCGATCAGCAGTTTATGGACCAGATGGGGTCACCTTTTTTGATGGCGCATGGTTTGGGAAAACCTGTGGCCGATGCCAGTACTCAATTAAAATTCACCAAATCAGGTAATTATAATGTTTTCGTGCGAACAAGAAATTGGGTCGGCTATTGGACCGACAAAGAAACGCCGGGAAAATTTAACCTGATTGTCAATGACAAACAACTCCATACAATTTTTGGGACACAGGATACGGAGTGGAACTGGCAGTTTGGGGGGTCCGTAAAAATAAAAGAAGGAATGACAAAAATCGCTTTGCACGACCTTACCGGTTTCAATGGACGTTGCGATGCAATAATTTTTAGTGCTGACCCTAAGTTTGTACCGGAAAATTCACATGGGAAGTTGGCGGCATTCAGAAAGAAGGCTTTAGGTTTACCTGCTGCACCCGAATTGGCTGGAAAATTTGATCTGGTAGTGATTGGCGGTGGCATGGCTGGGACCTGTGCTGCACTTTCGGCCGCCCGTCTTGGGGTGAAAGTTGCATTGATCCAGGACCGTCCGGTTTTGGGTGGGAACAACAGTTCTGAAGTAAGGGTCCATCTTGGTGGCCGCATCAATCTTGACCCCTACCCAAAGTTGGGAAACCTTGTGAATGAGATTGGCCCTTCACAGGGCGGAAATGCGCAGCCTGCTTCGTATTATGAGGACCAGAAAAAACTGGATGCCGTTAAAGCAGAGAAAAATATCACCATTTTCCTCAATTACCATGCAAACGGGGTTGAGAAAAACGGCGATTTGATCAAAGCCGTACTGGCCACCAATACCGAAAATTCAAAACAATTGCGTTTTGAAGCGCCCGTTTTTGCCGATTGTACCGGTGATGCTACAATTGGTGCGCTGGCCGGGGCCGATTTTATGATGGGCCGCGAAGGGCAAAGTGATTATGGTGAACCAACTGCACCCAAAACGAAAGACAAAATGACCATGGGTTCATCGGTGCAGTGGTATTCCGAGGAATCTTCCCAAGCGGAATATTTCCCTTTGGTTTCGTGGGGCGTCAATATCAACGAAAAAAATGTACAGACGATCAAAAAGGGGGATTGGCAATGGGAAACCGGAATGAATTACGATCAGGTTAAAGATTTTGAGCGGATTAGGGATTACGGTTTAATGGTGGTCTTCTCGAACTGGTCGTATCTGAAGAACCGTTTCCAGGAAAACCAAGGATACAAAAACAGCAGGTTGGGTTGGGTAGCCTATGTTGCCGGGAAACGCGAATCACGCAGATTGGTTGGCGACCTGGTCCTAAAAGAACAGGATGTGAAAGACCAGGTGAATTTTCCTGATGGGACAGCACCCACTTCATGGTCGGTGGACCTGCATTATCCCGATCCCAAAAACACCCAATTCTTTCCTGGCGAAGAGTTCCTTTCAATTGCAAAGCATCAGACAATTTATCCATATCCGATTCCCTATCGCTGCCTCTATTCACGAAATATCAATAATCTTTTTATGGCCGGACGGAACATCAGCGTAACCCATGTAGCCCTAGGAACAGTAAGGGTGATGCGCACAACGGGGATGATGGGCGAGGTGGTTGGTATGGCGGCTTCGGTCTGCAAAAACCATGGTGTGCTTCCGCGGAAAGTCTTTGAAAGCTATCTCCCTGAATTAAAGGATTTAATGAGCAAAGGTACTGGACGTTCCGATATCCCAGATGTGCAGAAATACAATTTGGGGGGAACTTTAATGAAGGAATTAAAAAATGAAAAATGAAAAATGGTATTTTTCGGTAATTAATGTTATTGAGATTCTAACCGAAAGTCCAAGGCCTCGAAAATATTGGAGCGCCTTAAAATCAAAACTTATAGCTGAAGGCAGTGAACTGTCCCAAAGATTGGGACAGTTGAAAATGAAAGCAGATGATGGCAAAATGAGGGAAACGGATATTTCAATATTTATTAAAATATAACCCAAATCCTATGAATAACATTAAATTATTTGAAAATAGAAAAGTTCGAAGTTACTGGGATGAAAAAGAAGAACAATGGTATTTCTCTGTGATTGATGTTGTTGGAATTTTATCAGAGAGTCCCGATCCAAAGGATTACTGGTATAGGATTAAAAAAAGAGAGAAATTGTCGGGCATTGAGTTGTCGACAATTTGTCGACAACTGAAACTGGAATCTGCTGATGGGAAAAAGTATGCAACTGATTGTTCCAATGTACAAGGGTTATTGCGAATCATCCAGGCGATACCCTCTCCAAAAGCTGAACCCTTCAAACAATGGTTGGCAAAAGTAGGTTATGAACGAATGCAGGAAATAGCCGATCCTGCCCAATGCCTCGATAGGGCAAGGGAAAACTGGCAAAAACTTGGCCGGAGCGAAAAGTGGATTCAACAACGCATGACAGGTCAGGAAACCCGCAATAAATTGACCGATTATTGGAAAGATGCTGGAATCAAAGAGCGGGATGAATTTGCCATGCTGACCAATATCATCCATGAAGAATGGACAGGTTTAACTGTAAAAAAGCACAAAGACTTAAAAGGCTTAAAAACCCAGAATCTTCGTGACCATATGAGCGAAGCTGAGCTGATTTTCACCGCATTAGCAGAAATTTCTACTCGTCAAATCGCAGAAGCAGATCAAGCCAAAGGTTTGCCTGAGAATGCCGTCGCAGGAAAAAAAGGTGGTGCGGTAGCAAAAAACGCCCGTAAAGAACTTGAATCAAAAACAGGCAAAAGCGTTGTGACAGGTGAAAACTTTCTACCTCCAGCAAAAGAGAAAAAGCAAATCGATAAGAAATAATAACAACCTGATGATATGAAACGAAGAGATTTTTTTACAAAAGCGGCTTTGGCTGGTGGAGCATTGGCTTTGGGAAACTCGTGTGGCAGAAAAATTGAAAAGACACCTGATATTCTAACCTCTGTTCAAAAACCAGGAGAGAAGGTTTCTAAATTCATTACCGAACCGGCACGTTCAATCCCTGTTTTTGCTGAGACCGATGTGCTTGTAATTGGAGGTGGACCAGCCGGGACCGCTGCAGCAATCGCTGCCAGCAAAACTGGTGCAAGTGTTTGGTTGATTGAACGCTACAACCATTTGGGAGGATTATGGACAGGTGGTGAAGTACTTCCTTTGCTTTCGACCCATGCGATTGATCAGAACCACAACAAGAAACAGGTGATTTACGGACTCGGGGATGAGATGTGGCAACGCCTCAAAACTTTGGGTATGTCAATTGACGAAGTAAATCCGGTCATTGACCCCGAAGCAGGGAAATTTGTCCTGGAGCAGATGATCATTGCCTCAGGGGTGAAGTTGTTGTACCATACCTACGCGGCCAATGTGATCATGGATGGCAATACAATCAAAGGTGTTTTTATCGAAAATAAATCAGGCAGGTCGGTGATCATGGCTAAAATGGTGATCGACTGTTCCGGTGATGGCGATATCTTCCACCTGGCCGGCGAGGACTACGAAAACATGAAATACCATATTGGATTGGTCCACCGTTTGGGCAATGTAGATAAAATCAATCCCAATAAACCTGGGTTTGTCAAATATCCCATCGGAAGCAAAACACCAATTACTGGCGTAAATTGGGTCAATATGCACGGCAAAGATGATCAGGATGGAACAGACGCATTGAACCTCTCCAATCTTCAGGTCGAATACCGTCAGCAGATCTGGAAAGATTATCAAAAAATGAAGCAAACCCCTGGTTATGAACAGTTGTATATTTTGGATACTGCCTCACAATTGGGTGTTCGTATGTCAAGGATTGTTGATGCCGATTATAAACTGACACTTGAAGATACCATGACATATAAGAAATTCAAAGATGTGATCGGTATAAGTGGTGCCTGGACCCCTATGCTTTACAAAGGCAAAAAAGTGGCAGTTGCAGATCGCCCGTTGTGGCAGATCCCTTTGCGTTCGTTGGTACCTAAAAAAACGGAAGGTTTGCTGGTTGCCGGACGTTGCTTCTGCTTTGAAAAGGAATTGGTCGAAGATACCAGGATCATTGGAACCTGTCTGATCACAGGACATGGGGCAGGTGTTGCAGCTGGTCTGGCAATAAAGGATCGGCAAAGTGTCCGCGACCTCGATCTGAAAAAATTAGAGAAAGAATTGCTTTCCCAAAATGTTTATCTCGGCTAAAAGAAATACCATTCGATACTTCTCGTTGTCAGTTGCAATATTACTGGCAATGCCTTTTGGTTGGGGGAAAATCTCCGGGTTTACCAATTGGATCAGTCCGTTTATCATGTTGAACTCTGTATTCGCGCTGAAATCGCTGGTCTTGTTGAACGGTCTGGGATTTGTAATCCTGATAGCGACCTGGTTCAAAAAACGGTTCTTCTGCAGATATCTGTGTCCGACAGGCTGTATGCTGGACAGGATACCAAAACGAAACAATTTAGCTAACAAACATTCATTCAGGAATATACCATTAATTGGCAAATTATTGGCGATTAGCTCTTTAACCGGGGCAATATTTGGTTTTCCGCTTTTTATCTTTCTTGACCCTGTTGCGATCTTTAATGGATTCTTCAATTCCCTGATCCAGGTTTCATTGTATTCTTTTTTAATATCGGGGGCAGGATTTCTGTTATTGCTTATCATTCAATGGATTTGGCCAGGGCTGTGGTGTAAACGGATTTGTCCTTTGGGTGGATTGCAGCTTTTGGTTTGGGATGTAAAAAGTTTACCCAAAAGGGTAAAACCTACTACTGGAAAGGAAAACCTGGGCCGTCGGTTGTTTATTGGCAGTGCGGTAGGAGCAGCGGCGGCAATCGCCTACCCTTTTGTTGTTATAGGGAAAGAAGTGAGCATTATCCGTCCTCCGGCATCGGTTACTCCAATCGATTTTTATGCCTTATGTACCCGATGCGGAAGTTGCCTCAAAGCCTGTCCAACAAAGATTTTAAAACAAGATACCCGGTTTGGAGCAGGACTATTGACCCCTGAAGTAAAATTTGAAAACGGCTATTGTTTGGAAACCTGCAATGCCTGTAGTGTCGTTTGTCCGAGTGGTGCAATTACGCTCTTCGATGTGGACGCAAAATCCCAACTGATCATTGGAAAGGCAACTCTTAAGACTACTGATTGCCTCCTCTCTTTTCAAAAGGAATGTGATCGCTGTAAAGTCGTATGTGCCTATAAAGCAGTATTTATCAAAGCAAAAGACAACGAATCGATTGTTTTGCCTGAAATCGATCCGGTAAAATGTGTGGGTTGTGGGGCTTGCAAAATTGTTTGTCCGAAAAATTGTATCTCGATTAACTGAAAAAGAATAATTTTAGCGGAAACAAAAATGATGAAACGAACCACAATGATACTTTTCCTGCTACAGCTCCTCTTGTTGGGAAATATCCCCCAGAATAAAGGTGTCCGGATGGTTTTCAACACAACTTTCCGGCCAGATAAAATAGAAAAATTCTCCAGGGTCCTGATCAATTTCAACGACACAATTCCAAACGACTCTTTAACTATTTATTATTCAGGGATTAATGAACCGCTTGCTTTTAGCCGCGATATTCATACAGCCGTCTGCATGGATAGCCTCTGCCGGCTTGTTGATATCACCTTATTTTGGGAAATAACCGGCAGATACCTTGGGTTTCAATTGCCTCCAGCAACTGAGTTGACCAAGAAGAAGCACGTCCCATTTACTGAAATGGATTACAACCGTTTGAACGAAATCCTTGGCGACTCTACCTCCCAACTCGGGTTCTACACCCCTGCGGAAATCCATCCGGTAAAACCGGTGAACATAAAAACTGACGGGATATCCGGGGCTACCATTCCCGATCTTGAGCCTTGGATCGTACCCGAAGCCGCTTATACCTCCTATACATTGTGGCATCTGACCTACGGTTCAACACCTGACAGTATCGTTGCCTACACAAAAAAACACTTTGTCTCTAAGAGCCTGATAAATAAATTATTGGAAAGTAAAGATGCGTTTTCTCAAATGAAAGGGCTGCAATGGATTGATCAAACCAACGGATCCTGCAGTCAGTTTATCGGACCTGCATTAAATATCCTGCACAATGGCCAATTCAATGCTTCGGGACTTGCATTGAAATATTTGGTCAATTGTAACTTTGGTGAGGAGACCTTGCAAAACGAGGTGATCCAATTGCTCGACAATGAAGATTTCAGGATAAAAAATTCGGCAATCGAATATTTAAGACATTCTGAAAAACTTTACCAATCGGTTGCCAAAGAGATGATTAAAAAGACCCAATCTGATAATTATTATCTTGTGAATGTGATCCTCTCGTTAATTGAAAAAAAATACCAGCCCGATTTTGAAGACCAGATCCGGTTAAGCACCCTTCTGAACAGTCAAAGCGGTAGCGTAGCCAACAGGGTCTATATTTTTTTGTTAAATTTACCCTCGAAATCACCGGGTCTTGCCAAACAACTCAACCGTTTTAAGAATAGTAATTAAAAGTTAAATGATTAACAATTTGACAATAGAATTGAGTTAACTCCTAAAAGATGAAAACAAAAAATGCCACAAAGGCCCTAAGACACCAAGGTTTCACAAAGAGCTAATTAACTGCACTATAGACTTAGTGAAGCCTTGGTGTCCTTGTGTCTTAGTGGCAATAAAAAGGCTTTAGGAGTCGACTCAGAATTAGAGATTTACAATTCTTTTCATTCCAAAGGTACAGAGTACCGAAGATATTTGTAGAACTTTAGATTGTTTTTGATGGGAAGGTGCAGGGCACCGCTATATAGAGATTATCCATATTAAATTGACATACGATTATGAAACGAAGGGATTTCATCTTTACCACAGCCACCGGATCGGCCCTGCTTGCAACCGGGAACTTGTTCGCTTTTCCGCAAACACCCGTTCCGACGAAAGGTACATCTAAGTTCTGTTCACAATCGGAACGCAAAATACCTGTCGCCTATACCGTTGATGTAGTTGTCGTTGGCGGATCGACTGCCGCTGTTGCTGCCGCTGTATCCGCAGCCCGAGGTAGTGCAAAAGTTTTTCTGGTCGCGCAAGAAACCTATCTTGGGGAGGATGTAAGCGGGACTTACCGTTACTGGAACATCCACCCTGATGCATTAAAAACAGTCCTTGGCAAGAAGCTATTCGGAAATGGATTACCCATTCCTCTCAAATTTAAACAGTCGCTCGACAATGAATTGATAAACAACAAGATAGATTTTTTATATTCAAGTTATGTTACTGACCTGCTGACTGATCAGCAGGGAAATCCTGCCGGGGTCGTGATCGCCAACCGATCAGGCAGGCAGGCAATTAAGGCAAAAGTGATCATCGATGCCACACCGAGGGCGATGGTAGCGAGGCTCACATCTGCGGTTTTTACCCCTTACCCTGCCGGGAAGCAGAATTTCAAGTTTATCGTGGTCGGAAACAATGTTAAGAAATTGACTGAAGGCACCTCCCAGGAGATGCCCCAACCGGTATTGGCCAAGGAAAAGAGTTACAAAGCCATCGAATATTCGTTGGACATCGAGATGAAGGACGGTTCTTTTGAGTCGTTTGCCAATGCGGAACAGGTTGCCCGCGACCTCACATGGGATCCTAATCAGGTCGAATCAGGAGACCTGCTTTTTCAGGTTCCGCCAGATCATGTCACAGGGGAAAGCCATTCTGATAAAACCGAAATAGACCCTGAAAACATAGAACTTACTCCGTTCCAACCGAAAAATGTAACCAAGGTGTTTGTGTTGAACGGAATGGCAGACATCCACCGGACCGCTGCAGCCAACCTATTACAACCGGGTGGAATGATACGGATCGGTGAAAGGATTGGAAAAGAGGCTGCTCACTTGGCCTCTGCAACCACACAACCAGTTTCTGCAAAAATCGCAGGAAAGCTGCGTTCAAATCCTGTTAAAGGTGATGTTGGCGAGTTGCTTGGCGGAATACGTCCTGCATTGGGTCAGGGCTTGATTGATTCGGAACAGACATCACTTCCAATTTTTGGAACTTACGATGTGGTTGTAATGGGTGGGGGAACTGCCGGGGCTCCTGCCGCTGTGGGGGCTGCGCGTCATGGTGCAAAAACGATTGTGCTTGAATACCTGCACGGACTTGGTGGCATCGGAACCCTTGGAATGGTAGGGCGTTATTACCATGGATACCGGAAAGGCTATACGAATGAGGTCGATCTTGGGGTGAAGGCGATTGGTGAAGGCAACGTGCGCCAGAAAAAGCAGCTTTACGAATGGGTATTCGACTGGAAAACAGAATATTTCCGTCACGAAATCCGGAATGCCGGTGGGGATATCTGGTTCGGGGTATTAGGATGTGGCGCATACATCGAAAAAGGGAAAGTCAAAGGGGTGGTTGTTGCAACACCTGCCGGGAAAGGGGTGATCCTTGCCCATACAGTTGTCGATTCGACCGGAAGCTCCGATATCGCAATAGCCGCCGGTGCAGGATTTGTTTACACCGATGGAAATACTGTTGCCGTGCAGGGTGCCGGTATGCCTTTCAAAAATCCTGACGATTTCTACAACAACAGCGACTGGACATTTACAGACGATACCGACATGCTCGACATCTGGTGGACATTTATTGTTTCAAAAGACAAATTCTCTGAACAATACGATATTGGAAAGTTATCGCAAACTCGCGAACGGCGAAGAATGGTGGGTGATTACACCATCTCGGCTTTGGATGTGTACAATGGCCGTACCTATCCCGATGTGATCTCGATCCACCAAAGTTCGTTTGATACCCATGGTTTTACCGAAGATTCGTTTTTCTTCCTTAAACCACCCGACCACAGCGGCGTGGATGTGACTGCTTATGTTCCCTTCCGGGCATTGCTTCCCAAAGGGATCGAAGGGATTGCAGTGACCGGCCTTGGCGCGAGTGCCGACCGCGATGCGATGCCGGTGATCAGGATGCAACCCTGTCTTCAGAACCAGGGTTATGCCGTGGGATGGGCCGCAGCTATGGCAGCAAGGAACAATCAGAATATCAGAAATATAGATCTGAAATCACTCCAGAAAGAATTGGTGAAAATTGAAAGCCTTCCGGAAACAGTGCTTAGTGATAACGATAATTATCCTCCCACTGATGAAAAAATTAAAGCAGCTGCTTCAACTGTGACACACAATCTTGATGGTCTTGAGTTATTGTTATGGGACAAAGACCGGTCGGTTCCACTGATGGTTGAGGCTTATAACCAGGCCAAAACTCCTGAAGATCAGTTGACCTATGCGCGGATCCTTGGAATGTTGGGGAATCCTGTCGGATGGAAAGCCCTGCAAACGGCCATCGAGAACGAAAGGGATTGGGACAAAGGTTGGAATTATACAGGTATGGGGCAATTCGGCAAAAGTATCAGCTACCTCGATGGGTTGATCATAGCCCTAGGAAGGACTAAAAGAACTGAGGCGATCCCATTACTGGAAAGAATTTCAAAAAAGCTTGACATTGGCAGCGAGTTTTCCCATTTCAGGGCAGTGTCGATGGCATTGGAGACAATCGGTGATCCAAAAGGAGCCCTAATCTTATACGACCTGCTTCAGATTCCCGGAATTACAGGGTATTCATTTCCCAATATTGAAACCGCCAAAAGGATGACCCCCGTTGGCGACACCGACACAAGTACGCGGAACAATTCGTTGCGGGAATTGATCCTTGCCAGGGCTTTGTTCCGTTGCGGCGATGTGAATGGATTGGGAAAAGATATTTTGACGAACTATTCTAAAGACCTCAGGGGACATTACTATCGACATGCCAGCGGTGTTTTAAAGATGTATTCAAAAGTACCTGAAAAACAAATAGATACAAAGAACACGAAAACAGAGGCGAATCCTCCCTTTCCCGAAATTAAAAAACAGATTGTACCCTTGAAACCAATCAAATAATCTATGAAACCATGAAAATTTTTAAGTGCCTGTTAATCATTATTATATGTATTCAAGTGAATGTAAGGCTTTTGGCTCAGAATCCTCATATTCTGGTTGAAAATGCCGACAAGAAAACTGTCCTCGATAAGATCGGTCAGCAAGTCTGGGCCAAATCGATTTTTGAGGAGATCAAAAACGAAGTGACACCTTATGTTGAGAGGCACAAGACAGATCCGCAATGGATATTGAGCAGGTATCTGATGAACCGTGTTCCGGGAAAACGTTATACCACTGTCTATTCCGATGATTCTGGTTCGAAGTTGATCCGCTGGTCGGGCGATGCACCTGTGCCTACAATCAGGGTCTCCACCTATTTGCGTTCGCCAATCACCGAAAAGGGAACTTCTTACCATAAACCTTCAATTGATGAATTGGTCCCAAACGATACCTCTTTTGTCATGCACCTGTTCAATCCCGAAACAGGACAAAAAGAGTGGATCGATCCACAAGCCTACATCACCGACCTCAACGGCGACATCAACAATTTGGCTTTGGAAGCTGCAATTACCTATTGGCTGACGGGTGAGGAAAAATATGCAAAGTTTGCTTCCGATCTTCTCGATCAGTGGGCGAAAGGGGTTTATTATCAGGAACCTATTGTAGGGCCTTGCCGCACAGGTCTCCTCGACATGCAGACTTTGGGCGACCAGAGCTACAGGAGCATTATCCTTGCCTACGATTTTGTGAAACCTTTTATGAAACAAAACAACTACGACCTTCATTGGTATGAGCCTGTTTTTGAGAAGTTTGCCTCGACCCTTGCTTTCAGGGGTTTCTGGAACAACAACTGGTATGCCGCCGAAAGTTCCACGATGGTGTTTGCAGCATTGAGCCTCGAAAACAAAAAAACGCAGGATTACTACCTCCAGTTTATCCTCTCCAAAGACACGATCAATGGAAGTTGCGGGCAGTTGGCTTTGCCTTCGACAGTGAAACTGTGGCTGACACCCGATGGCCATTGGAAGGAACCCGGTGGCTATCACAACTATCCGGTCGGAAATTTGCTTGTTTCTTCGCTTGCCCTTGAAAAGAATGGGCATGAAGTATTCCGGCAGTTTCCGGCACTCTTCAAAGCCTCTTATGCGATGCTGAAATATTCTTTTCCAAACCTGACTGTCGGAGGATTTGGAGATACGGGACGTGCTTCCCAAAGTGCTGAATCATTGGAGATTGGTTTGACCGGTGCTGTAAAGTACAACCAACCCGAATTGCCCGAAATGCTTGCTTCGATGAACAAGCTGATTGAAGGCGGGTTGTACAAACGCGAACGGTCCGGTTTTCTGGGATTGCTCTGCTATCTGCCCGACTTGCCGAAAACAACCACCACCTATCAATGGCCACGGACCGGCACCCTCGATTTTGCGAAATATTTTCTCCAACGAAACGGTACAGATCCCCAAACAGGTTTGATGGTCGGTGTCCAAGGAGCGACTTATAACCACAACCATTGCAACGGGATGGCGATGGAGCTGTACGGACTTGGTGAAGTGATGGGGATCGATGCGGGAACAGGTCCCAACTACGAACATCCGCTCCATCGGAATTATTACAGTCAGTGGGCTGCCCATAACACAGTGGTTGCTGCAGGTTCTTCAAGTTCGGTCCCGTTTAGCGGAGCGGCAGGGGCAAAAAACATTGGCCAGATCGAATTGTCTGCGATGGAACCAATGCCCGATAAGGAGGCTGTATCGCCAAGCTATTCTTTCACCGACACACGTTACTTTGACAAATCGACCAAAACAAACCAGTCGAGGGCATTGGCAATTGTAAGAACCTCTTCTACAGCGGGTTATTATGTCGATATTTTCAGGTCCGATAATCCAATTAGCAACGACTATGTTTACCACAACATCGGCGATCAGGTCACTTTCCTGGATAGCAAGAGTTCCCCTTTAAAGACTGTCGAATGTAAATATCCTGTTACAGAGAAAGATTATCCCGGATTCCGTTTTTATACAGATGTCGAAAAACTTGAAGGGGTTAACGAAAATGTGACCGCCCTTTTTTCGATCAAAGATGAAGAGAAGAACGATTTGTATTTGCAGGTTTTGATTCCTGGAACCGAGGGGCGTACTTATTATAAGGCCAAATCGCTCAAGACGAAAACTGCGGGGAAAGTCTATAATGGGAAACCGCTTCCCCTGTTTACAATCCGAACAGAAGCCGAAGCTTCCTCAAAGCCATTTATCACGGTTTTGGAACCTTACCAAGGAATAGGGAACAACAGTGTTGAAAGAATCGAACTGGAAAAACGCAAGGATGGGGAAAAGTTTTCAGTTTTGAAGGTCTTCAATCGCGATAATTCACAACAATCAATATATCAATCAATTGACAATACCGCTTCTTTCAAGGGCGAAAAATGGGAATTTTCTGGATCTTATGGTGTTGCTGGATTTAAAAACGAGAGGATCAACTCGTTATATCTGGGCGAAGGAAACCTGATTTCCCATTCAGGGTACTCGCTGAAGACCAAAGGAAAAATAGGTTCTGCCAGTCTTACCATCGAAGGAAAAGTTCTTAAAGTTAGCTGCAACCAGCCTGTAGAAGTTGGGATTCCGGTGTCAGGTGTAAAGAACATCTCAGTCAGAATCGGAGATAAGAGCAATAAATTAAAAACTGTACGGTCTGGGAAACAGTTGATTTTTGAGTTGCCGGTGGGAAAAGATGTTTTGATTGGAATTGAATAAGATACTATTTAAATTACTAATAACGGGAACATTCTCGATTCTAAAGGATTATATAATGAGACCGACTCATTGATTTGGCAAATTACTTATCTTTGTAATTCGCGAAGAGTGGGAAAATGGCATTATTAGAAAGCAAAATATTCTTTAAAAACGCAGATCGAATGAGCAAAATAAAAATAAAGAATTTTGGGCCTATAAAAGAAGGCTTTCTGGAAAACAACGGATGGATAGACATATCAAAGGTGACCCTGTTTATTGGCAACCAGGGAAGTGGCAAAAGTACAGTTGCAAAGGTATTTTCGACATTGACCTGGATGGAAAAATCCCTAAATAGGGGCGATATTGAAATTGCGAAATTGAACCTCAATACCTTCTATACTTTCTTCGAGTACCAGCGTATCAAAAACTACTTTAGGGAAGATACGGTTATTGAATATGTTGGCGACTCACGAAATATTTCATATAATAATAAATCATTGGCCTTTCCAATTGATAAATCATTAAAAACCAGCAAATTCAATGTTCCTAAAATTATGTATGTTCCCGCAGAGAGGAATTTTTTAAGCGTTGTTAAAAATGCCTATGGAATAAAGAATTTGCCTGATACACTTTACACTTTTGCTGAAGAGCTAAGAAAGGGTCAGTTCGAATTAAATGGTGAATTACTTCAGTTGCCAATTTCCGAATTGAAGTATAAGTACAACCATGATAACGAGACTTCATATATTGTGGGGGAGAATTTCGAATTGGATTTGCTTGAATCTTCCAGTGGTTTCCAATCGTTTGTTCCATTGTACCTTGTTACGAAATTCCTGACTGATGAACTGAAAAAAGGGGAAAAGGTTTCCAGGGAACAATTAAGTGTTGATCAAAGTGTCAGGCGGAACAAAGAAATTGCAGATGTAATGTTTAAAACCAACTTCTCTGAACAGGAGAAATCCAGAAAGGTGATTGAGATTGACTCGAAATATCTGAATACCTGTTTTATTAATATAATAGAAGAGCCGGAGCAGAATTTATTCCCTGTTTCCCAAAAACAAATGCTATTTAGTTTGTTGGAATTTAATGGTCTAAACGATGGTAATAAGTTGGTCATGACCACCCACAGCCCTTACCTGATCAACTACTTAACATTGGCAGTTAAGGTGGATACTTTAAAGGAAAAAGTAAAAACCGATAAATCAAGAAATAAACTTCAAAAAATAGTCCCATTTTCATCTACTGTTAATCCCAATGAATTAGCGATTTATCAATTTGATGAGAAAAGGGGGACCATTGAAAAGCTTGAATCATACAATGGCCTTCCATCGGATGAGAATAGCCTAAATGAAAATCTTGGGGAAAGCAATGAGCTTTTTGCACAATTATTAGAAATCCAACAAAGGTCATGAGCATCAATTTTTTCGAGGCAAAATGTCAGTACATCACCGAAAAGACGCTTTTTGGTCTTTGTGATGATTCTTCACAGATTAAAAATCAAACCCAAAAACAAGCTTATCTTGATGAAGAAAATGGAGCCAAATGGATTGCTGTGGTGGATAATGGCTACAATCAGCAAGTTACTTTTACTGCTATTGACAACTATATTGAAATAAAAAGTGAAAAAGGCAAAATGGTAAAACGTTGCGATGGTGTTTTGACATTTGATGCAACAGTGGCATTTGTTGAGTTAAAAGAAAGGGTCGAAAAGAAACCCAGATGGATCAAAGATGCTGAAATGCAGCTTCGGTCAACAATTGGGTACTTTGAAAAATCGGAAGAGGCTCAAGATTACAAAACAAAAAAAGCATACATAGTGAATAACCAAAGACCAAAATTTAGAGAAAGCCAAATAGACCGCATGGATCAGTTTCTTACAGAAACAGGATATGTCCTAAGGATTGAAAACCGGATAATTATTGACTGATGGATAATCAAATAGTGCGCAATCGTGGCGCAAGTCATTTTCGTACAATCTATTATCAAATAATAAGTCAGGTTTTAGCCTGATTTAAATTTGTATTTGTCAGGATTAAACCTGACTTTTGATCATAGATTGTCTGTCAAGTACAATAATGACGAACCGTTACTGTCATTCGCACGTTCATAATTGGTATTACATTACAACCAATCCTATTTGGAAAATATTTCATATGCAATTAGTAAAACAGTAATTTTTAAATATGTCAAAATCAGTCCTTCACAAAGCTGCAACCCGCGGTCATGCAAACCATGGTTGGTTGAATAGTTTTCACACATTTAGTTTCGCAAATTATTACAATCCGGAACGTGTACATTTCGGGGCGTTAAGGGTCTTGAACGACGATACCGTTAAGGCCGGTATGGGGTTTGGGACGCATCCCCACGACAATATGGAGATCATTTCGATCCCACTGGAAGGCGACCTTGAACACAAGGACAGTATGGGAAATGTTTCGGTGATCAAACATGGGGATATTCAGGTGATGAGCGCGGGTACGGGAATCCGCCACAGCGAGTACAACAAGAACAAAAATAGGTTGGTTAAATTCCTGCAAATCTGGGTTTTCCCGAATCAAAAAATGGTGACCCCACGTTATGACCAGATCACCCTGAACCTGGAAGACCGCCACAACCAATTTCAGCAAATCCTTTCACCTGACGCAAATGACCCAGGAGTTTGGATCCATCAGAATGCATGGTTCCATCTCGGTAAATTCGACAAAGGTGTTGTGAAGGAATACAATCTGAAAGCTTCCGGGAACGGCGTCTATGCATTTATCCTAAGCGGGGATGTCACGATTAATGGACAGGAATTAGCAGCCCGTGATGGGTTTGGAGTTTGGGATATTGAACAACTGATAGTTACGGCTAATAGTGAGGCAGAATTCCTCCTTATGGAAGTGCCGATGGAGTAATTTAATTGAATAGCTTCCATCAGGCTGGACAAGCATCCAATAAATGGATACCTTTCTGGTTTTTTTCGTTCAAACAAGAGTAACCATATTGTCATAGGATTGAAACCAACCTGTAACATCATTGGATCACTTTTGTGGTTTATATGGAATTAACTGATATCATTCATATTTTTCTCAAATTATTTCATCGGGTTAATGCCAACATAGAATCGGAACTATTATTTTTTTAGTTCTTAAAAAGATGTACCTTGACGGAGTATTTCTAGTAAAAAAATCATGAACACAAATTATCGGATTTTGGCGGTCGAAGACGAGGAAGACCTCAACGAAATATTGAAATTCAATCTTGAAAACGATGGTTATCTGGTAGATACAGCCTTTTCTGCTGAGGAAGCCTTAAAGAAGGATCTTTCAGTTTATGATTTGATGGTCCTTGATGTCATGATGGGGAAGATTTCAGGTTTCAGCCTGGCACAAAAAATCAGGAAGGAAATGTTGTTGAATGTTCCCATTATTTTCCTCACAGCAAGAGATACAGAAAATGACCTGCTGACCGGTTTTAATATCGGTGCAGACGATTACATTACGAAACCGTTTTCAATCAAAGAGTTGCAGGCACGTGTCAAAGCCATCCTGAAACGGGCCAAACCAGTAAACAAGGTCATTCCTGACTCTAATACTGTGGTCATGGGTGAGATTTTGATCGATTGCAAATCCAAGCAGATCATCAGCGGGGAGAAAAGGACCGATCTGACACGCAAGGAATATGACCTTCTTATCCTCCTTGCCAAATCGCCTGGTAGAATTTTTTCGCGTGAGGAGATCCTTTCAAAGATCTGGGAAAGTGATGTTATTGTCACCGACCGTACAGTCGATGTGAACATGACAAGGCTAAGAAAAAAATTGGAGGATCACGGAAACTATCTCCGGAATAAAGCTGGTTTTGGCTATTACTTTGAAATTTAGTAATTTATGTCAATTAATCGGCAGACAATCAAGTGGAAACTTTACGTTTACTACTTTATGCTTTTCGGCATTTTTTCACTTTCCATCGTCATCTATCAAAGTAAGCGCGAAAAACAATTTAAAATTGCCGAACTTGAAATGACCCTGAATGAATATACCGATATTTCATTCAAGTATATCGATCATTATAAGATCATTGAATTTAAAACTTATTCAACCCTTGATAGCATTAAGCATTTTTTACCAGCTGAAAAAGTTCGGATAACTATTATTGACACTACTGGTATTGTTCTGTACGACAATGCAGTATCTGACTATATCCATTTGGAGAACCACAAAACAAGGCCCGAATTTCAGAAAGCAATGATTTCAGGTTCCGGTATTAGTATCCGCTATTCCACTTCAACTAATGAGGAATACGTCTATTATGCAAAAACATATGGGAAAATAGTCATCCGCGCTGCCATGGTTTATAATTCCAAATTAAAAGCTTTTTTGCAAGCAGACAAAGTTTTCATTACCTTTTTTGCGATTCTTTTTATTGTTTTTGGATTGTCGTTGCGATACATTGCAAACCTCATCGGTGATTCGATTGCCAAACTGAAAGATTTTGTTGTAAAAATCAGGCGCAACGAAGCAATTGAAAACATTGATGAAACAGGTTTTTCAAATGACGAACTGGGATTTATCAGTAAGGAAATCATTCAGATCTATAAAAGACTGAAAAGGACCAAAGGTGAACTGCTGATTGAAAAGGAGAAACTGATCAGCCATTTAAACGTATTGAAAGAAGGGATTGCATTCTTTTCACGTGGCAGGAAAATAATCCTAAACAACAGTCATTTTATATTGTATATCAACATTATAACAGATGAGACCGAAACCCAGGCTGAAAAAATACTCGACTCGGAGGTTTTTGGGGAAGTCAATCAATTCATCGAAAAGATCTTTTCAGTCAATGGGAATATTGTTCCAAATGAATTGCCAAGATTGGAATACTCAATTCAAAAAAACAGATATCATTTTAATATACAATGCATTATATTTCCTGACTTCAGTTTTGAGATCCTAATTACAGATAAGACCCAACTCATGAAAAGGAGTATTATGAAGCAGCAGATTACTTCAAATATCTCGCACGAATTAAAGACTCCGATTGCCTCTGTAAAAGGTTACCTCGAAACTTTATTGAATAATCCCGATCTTGACCGGGCCAAACTTCACTACTTTATTAAGAAAGCCTTTCACCAATCGGAGAGACTAACACAATTGGTCAACGATATTGCGCTGCTGAACAAGATTGAGGAGTATTCCGATCTTTATGTCCGGGAGAAAGTTGCGCTTTTAAAAGTGATTGAAGAAGCGGTTGAGGGCTTGAGCGACAAGATAAGGGAAAAGGGAATAAAAGTGGATTGTTTGGTTGAAAAGGAAATCATAGTAAATGCCAATTCTTCACTTGTTTTCTCGGTGTTAAGGAACCTGATCGAAAATTCTGTCAATTATGGGGGCCACGGAATTACGATTACAATTGCCAAGTATCACGAAGACAATGATTTTTATTATTTTTCATTTGCCGATAATGGTCCCGGGGTTGAAGAGGAGCATCTTTCCAGATTATTTGAACGATTCTATAGGGTGGATTCCGGCCGCTCCCGAAAGGCTGGCGGCACTGGTTTAGGGCTTGCCATTGTAAAAAATGCTATCCTAAGTATCAAAGGGGATATATCTGTTCGAAATAGAAAAGGGGGAGGTTTGGAATTCCTTTTCTCATTGCCGAAGTAAATGTAACCGTTCTGTAACACGCTTTAATCATTTTGTAACCACTGGTCAGAATTATAGAAAGATCTTTGCAATGAATTTATTTTAACACTTACATTAGATTCATTGGTTATGAAGATCGGATTAAAGTTTTTTTTGACAATCGTTTTTTTTGCAATCGTTTATACATCGAATGCTCAGGTTACGACCGCGAGCATCAGTGGATTGATCAGGGACAATGAAGGTCCGTTGGCCAAAGCCACAATAAAGGCATACTATTCAAAAACAAGTGTAACTTATGATGTGAACACATCAAAAAAAGGAAATTTCAGGCTCAATAATTTAACGCCAGGTGGTCCTTACATCATCGAGGTTTCGTATGCAGGTTATGAGACTCAGAAAATCGACAATTTCTATCTTAAATTGGGAGCCGATGAGAATCTGGATTTTCACCTTAAACCCATACAAACCCAGATTTCCGAAAATGTTGTTAAATCTGTTTACAATGAGGTAGCAGCTAACCAAACGGCATCAAAGGCAGTAACGAATTGAAGAGTGTGGATTCCACTAACAGATAATAATTAATTATCAGTATATGAACGTCATAGGTTAACGCTGTGACGTTTTTTTTATTGTTAATTTCCCTGAAAATAAGTTTCAATATCAAAAATGTAACCATTTTGCAACATGGTTTAATGGTTTTGTAACCAGACCTCTGAAATATAACCAGACCTTTGGCATGGATTTATTTAGATACATCCTATAAATAACAAATTGAAATTGAGTTATTTATACATTAAAATTTAATTCATTGAATATGAAAATCAAATCGAAGTTTTTATTAACAATTGTTTTTTTTGCTGTCGTTGTTTTGACGAAGGCACAGGTTACGACCTCCAGTATCAGTGGGACGATCAAGGATAAAGAGGGTCCAATGGTCGGGGCAACCGTGAAAGCTGTTTATCTCAAAACCGGAGCTCTTTATGGTGTTATCACTACGGACAAAGGGAATTATGTGCTCAACAACCTGGCTCCAGGAGGCCCCTATCTTATCGAAGTCTCTTTTATTGGTTATGAAGCCCAGAAAAAAGAAAATGTTTTTCTGACATTGGGTACAGATGAGACTTTCAATTTTGACCTCAAGCCATCAAATGTCCAACTCTCCGAAGTTGTTGTTTCAACGTTTAAGGGAGGCACTGCCGCGCAAGCTGCCGCTAAAACCAATATCAGCAAGGAACAGATTGACTATATGCCGACTTTGAGCAGGAGTTTTAAAGATATGGTGCGTCTTACACCACAGGGGTCGAACAACTCATTTATGGGCACGAACTTCCGCTATAACAATGTCACCATCGACGGGGCAATCAACAATGACGCAATCGGTTTTAGTCCATCTTTAGGTGGTCAGTCCAACACCTCAGGTATGATAGGGAGCAGCACCCGAAGTAATGCTGTTTCATTGGATGCTATTCAGGAGATGCAGGTCTTCCTTTCCCCATTCGATATTAAAATCGGCAACTTCCTTGGCGGCAGTATCAATGCCGTAACCAGGAGCGGATCAAACAAAGTGGAAGGTTCGGTTTATGGTTTTGGAAGAAATTCTGCACTTGTTGGCCCTAACAATGCCGGTGACAAATCATCTATGCCTTCTGATTTCAAGGATTATCAGACAGGTTACAGGATTGGGCTGCCAATAGTTAAAGATAAATTGTTCTTTTTCAGCAATATGGAATTGGCAAAAAGAGATGATCCGGTTATTTTGGGAGCAGGTTCTTCTGATATCGCCAATGTTATTACCGCGCAACAGGCTGCCGACATCACCGCCTTTGTCAAATCACAATACAATTATGATCCGCTGCAGTCGGGAACGAGTAGTCGGTATGCCAACTCTGAAAAAATGTTCAATCGCCTTGACTGGAATATCAACGCTAAAAACCAATTGGTCCTGCGTAACAACACCGTTTTTTCAAGAGCAACCAACCTTGAACGCGACCAGCAGAATTACAGGTTCCAGAGCAACGATTTCCTACAGAAAAACAATTCCACATCTACAGTATTGGAATTGAAATCACGCCTTTCAAATGCAGTATCCAATAACCTATTAATAGGTTACAGCAGTGTAAAAGATACGCGTGATCCTTTAACCGATCCACGTATGCCCCAGATCCAGATTGCAAGTGGTGGAGGTACCATCTTCCTGGGTTCAGACCGCGAATCGACTATTTTCGGTTTCAAACAAAACACCCTTGAATTGACCGACAATCTTACTTTCTTCAAGAACAACCATACTTTTACCATTGGAACACACAATGAGTTGTACAATATTGATTACGGCTTTGTAAATTCATGGAACGGACGTCTGGACTATAACAGCGTAGCCGATTTTATCGCAATGAAGCCTGCACGTGCAAGGGGCAGCTTTAATTACACCGACAATACAAGGGCATATATTTTGGCACATCCTTCTGCCTCTTTTCATGTTAATCTTTACAGTGTTTACGGACAGGACGAAATCAAATTCAGTCGTAAGTTTTCAATTACAGCCGGTCTGCGCTTTGACCTGGCTGACTTGCCAACAAAACCGGTGTTAAGCACAAAAACGACCAGTGCGGTTGTAGATGCCAATTATGGCGCAACCTATACTTATACAAAGCCAAAAGATATCAAAAATGAAATTTTTGGCAAGGTACAGTTCTCACCCCGTATTGGTTTCAATTATGATGTAAATGGCAACAGGTCGCTTGTTGTACGCGGTGGTACTGGATTGTTTACAGGACGTATTCCATTCGCATGGTTGGGTTATGCTTTCTACAACAATGGTGACAGCTATGGTGCTTATGACCAGAAATATTCCTATCCGGCAGGTGTTGCTACACCCGCTTTTACAGGAGATCCGGCCAAACCAGCAGACACAGGAATCGCCGCTTTCGCCAGTCAGAATGGTGTGAACGTAAAAGATGCTACAGGACGCACACAAGTTGATATGATCGATAACAACTTCAAAATGCCGCAGGTATGGAGATCCAGCCTTGCACTGGATTATACCAAGGACGGATGGAAATTTACTTTGGAAGGTATTTATACTCAGGTTATTAATGACCTTAAATTCCAGCATGTCAACTTAAGCGACAATGTTATCTATTATCCTTATGATGTAAACAAGCAGCAGCCAATTTATGTGAATAATCCTTTGACCAGCAGTACCCGTATCTCTAACAATTTCACAAATGCTTACCAGCTTTCCAATACCGACAAAGGATATCGTTACAGCATTACCGGTCAGGTCACAAAAGCATTCGACAAAGGGTTCAGGCTGATGGCTGCATATACTTATGGAGAATCAAAAGATATTACCAATGGGATCCGTAACTCTATGGAATCGAACTGGCAGTTGAACCAGGCTTTGAATCCCAATAACCCTGGGTTGGCTTATTCCAATTTTGACATCAGGCACCGCATTGTAGCCAATTTAGGTCAGCAGGTTGACTGGACAAAAAAAGGAAAATACATTGCGAATTTCTCCCTTTTCCTGAATGCAGCTTCCGGAACCCCATTCAGTTATGGATTCCTGAATGCCACAGTCCAGAACACAGCACAACAGGTAAGTTTAGCATATATTCCTAAGGTCGGCGAAACCTCCAATTTCTTTGTAAACGGAACATTAAACGGTGCAGCCGCAACAGCCCAGCAGTTATCAGATGCATTTGATAAATTCATTGACAACAATTCTTATCTGAAAAGCAAAAGAGGTGATTTCACCGAACGCAATGGTGGTCGTACACCATGGAATGTATCTCTCGATTTCAGGTTTAACCAGGATTTTAAAGTGAATAAAACACATACTTTATCCTTTATCTGGGATATCGTTAACCTGACGAACCTGCTCAATTCAAATTGGGGCAAGGTATACTTTTCGGCCAACACCTTTAACTCTACTTCAAGTATTGGTTTGAGGGCACCATCAACCGCAGGTAATGCGACTACTTATCCGAAATTTAACAGCTTCTCAGATCCGGGCACTCCGTATGCAGTTGATCTGTTCGCTTCACGTTTCCAGATGCAATTTGGGTTAAGATATACTTTTTAAAAACAGCAACAATTCTTGTGATTTTAAATCCGGCAGGTCTTCAAAAACCTGTCGGATTTTTTATTTTACAATCGGTTACATGGGTATTACCGCCTGCGTATTTTTCCGGGAAGTCAAATTGTTACCGATATTGGATTTGTAACTCCGGTTAGAAACTAACACATTCAACAACTGTAATATATAAAGATGGGTCAATTAAATTATCGTATTTGTACAAATAAATCCCTTATTAATGCAACGGTTGGGTTTAAATACTCCCTAAATTTGAATTGTTGATTTATACCGGAATAGTAACTAACAACTGAAAATATGATGCCTATGATTTAATCCTGTCCAATTCACCAAAACAAGAAGGGACTGAAAAAGTTTCAGTCCCACTTACGCTCATATTCAATTACTTAATTAATGCCATTTCAAATGAATTTAGTGGAATTTATTCGTTGAAAAAAATGGCACAACTAAATTTTTTGCAAAAATATGAAAAAAAAATTGAAAAAGGTTGGCCGTGTACTCAGTATGGCCGCATTTAAAGAATTTTATTTAGTGACAAAAACAGCTGTATGCCTGTTTTGTTTAATCAGTTTTATCACCCTATCGAGCAGTTTCAATGTCGTCATTGCACAACAGCAAGGGAAAAAGATAAGTGGAAAAATATCTGATAACCAGGGTCTTCCGTTGCCTGGTGCTTCCGTAATCGTAAAAGGGACTACTATTGGTGTGGTTTCTGATACTGAAGGAGCATTTACGATCTCAGTTCCACCAAATGCCAAAGCGTTGACAATCTCTTTTATTGGAATGAAAAATCAAGAAATAATGCTCGGCACTAAAACCAACTTCAGTATTGCGATGGAATCTAACGTGATAGACCTTGAAGAGGTTGTTGCCGTTGGATATGGGACCCAGAAAAGGGCAAATCTTACCGGATCGGTGTCATCGGTAACAGGTACTGAAATGGCAAAACGTCCTGTTCCAAGTGTTCAAAACCTTTTGGAGGGAAAAGCCTCCGGATTGCAGGTGACTCAGAGTGGTGCAACACCTGGTGCCGATGGTGCAACAATCCGGATCCGTGGGTTCGGGACATTTAGCAGCACTGGTAGTAATCCCTTGGTCCTGATTGATGGAGTAGAAGGCAATATGACCTACCTGGATGCCGACAACATTGAGGATGTTTCTGTTTTAAAGGATGCAGCTTCTGCTGCAATCTATGGGGCGAGGGCTGCAAATGGTGTAATTTTGGTCACGACCAAACGGGGAAAAGCAGGAAGCGTATCGATCGAATACCATGGAACTTTTGCTGCCCAGGACCCAACAAGACTGCCTGATCTTCTTTACAATTCGGCCGATTATATGCAATATTGGAATGAAGCCAATGTTAGGGCGGGTATGGTTCCCTATTTTACACAGGCTGAAATAGATGCATTCAGAAGCCATCCTAACGATCCGGTTAAATATCCAAATTTTAACTGGGAAAAACACATGTACAAAACCGGATTTACCCAAAACCATCACCTGAGTGTCAACGGCGGAAACGAAAAAACAACTTTTAATCTGTCTGTTGGCTATTTTGACCAATCGGGAATCGTCCCTTTATTTGATTTTAAGAGATATAATATGCAATTGAATGTTGACACTAAAATAAATGACTGGCTCAAAGTAGGTGGAAATGTACAATTGTTAAAATCAGATAAAGTTGCGGATGTGCAGTCCACATTTGCAGACAATTATTTCATCATGCACACCTTTGGACCTGGACCAAATTACACCCCGACGATGACGTTGCCTGATGGCTCAACGGGGTTTGTGGCAAGATACAGTCCTGCGATTGCCGAGTGGACCGTAAGGAATCCTGATGCGATGATCGCACAAGGTTCGAATTTGAACACACGGTATTATACGGCCCCACAAGTTTATGCTGAGGTCAACCTGAACAAGGATCTGAAATGGCTTACCAAAGGAGCAGCATCTTTTGATTATAACTGGATACAAAATCATGAGAACGCCGTTAACAACTATTACTTTACAGATGGTTCATTTGCTCATAACGGCGCCGTATGGCACCAGGGAGTTATTGAGGATATCTATGCAACTTTTAATACGACCTTGTATTCCACTCTGAACTACAAAAAGACTTTTAATAAGATCCACAATGTGAACGTTTTAGCTGGGTATAACCAGGAAGGTTCCTATTCTAAACAATTGGGTGGATCTAAAGTCACTTTTCCAACGGATAATCTTAAAGAGCTAAACGCAGGTTCGGCAACGGGCCAGACTACCCGCGGAACAGCAAGCGAGTGGGCAATACAATCCTTTTTTGGCCGTGCGACTTATGATTTTAAGGACAAATACTTTGTAGAACTCAATGGTCGTTATGATGGGACTTCCAGGATTGCCCCAAAAACCCGTTGGGGATTTTTCCCTTCAGCTTCGGGTGCCTGGAGAATTTCACAGGAATCGTTTATGAAAAAATACGATTGGATTTCCAATATGAAACTAAGGGGTTCATGGGGACAATTGGGTAACCAAAACGTGGGATTATACCCCTACCAGGACGTTTTGTCAACCACTCAGTATGATTTTGCAGCATTGGAAGCAGGAGCACGGCCCACAAGGCTAGTTGACAAAACTCTGCAATGGGAAACTACAACGGTGACCGACTTTGGAATTGACATGAATGTAAAAAACGGATTGTTTACTTTCACTGCCGATTGGTACAACAAAACGACCGATGACATCCTCTATCAGATCCCTGTTCCTGCCAGTGTAGGGCTATCCGCTCCTACCGTTAATGGCGGTCAGATGAAAAATAAAGGATGGGATTTTGAACTTGGGCATTCCAATAAAATTGGGAAAGTGAAGTATGATGTTAACTTCAACATCTCCTTCTTTAAAAATGAAGTAACCAAGATAATCAGCCCGACTATTGGGACAAATCTGGTTAAGGAAGGTCTCCCTTATGGTTCATGGTATATGGTTGAGTGGATCGGAATTTTCCAAAACCAGGCCGAAATTGACAATGGGCCAAAACATCAGTTTAACCCCAAGCCAGGAGATCTGAAGTTTAAAGATCAGTTGACCATAGATTCTGATGGTGATGGTGTTATGGATAAAGCTGATGGTGTTATTGATGCCAAAGACAGGATTGTTATTCCCGGATATTACCCCAAGTTCTATTATGGTGGTAACATCAATCTTTACTGGAAAGAGTTCGATGTGTCTGTATTTTTTCAGGGCGTCGATGGAACCAAGAGTTATGCAAACAACTGGGGATTAACACCTTATACGCAAGGTTCCCCTCCTACAATGGATTTGGTAAAAAACCATTGGACAGGGGACGGTTCGACAAATACTTATCCGGCAATGTACAGATCGGGATACGGACCAGTTACGGGTACCACATCGACATTCAATTTGTATAACTCCTCCTATCTACGTGTAAAAAACCTCCGCATTGGATACACTGTTCCAACAGCTATGAGCCAAAAGATAGGCTTGAAACAAACACAGGTTTATTTAACTGCTGACAACCTGTTCACTTTTACCAAGTATCCTGGAATGGATCCTGAGAGAACTTCGGGGAACTTTTCTGTTTACCCAAATGTCAGAACATTAGCCTTTGGAATCAGAGTGAAACTTTAAAAATCGACATTATGAATAAGTATATGATTAAAAGTATAAGAATTTTCATTCTCGGAGTTTTTGCACTCAACTTTGTGTCATGCTCCGGTTTACTTGACAAGAATCCCTTGGATCAGATATCCAGCGAGACCTTCTGGACAAGTGAGAAAGAGGCGAATATGGCTTTGGCAGGTGTCTATTCACGTCTTTATGCCCCTCCATTTCAACACAATGATGCAAAGTTTGAAGTTATGGCAGGAGAATCCGACTCCAACCAGTCACAGGCATGGGTAATTATTGCCCGTGGACAAATTGAATCAACTTCAGGAAGCCTGATCAGCGAGGTTTTTACCAATAGCTACCTTGGCATAAGTTCATGTAATTTTTTCCTGGCAAATATTGATAAAACTCCGATTTCTGCAGATAAATTGAAAGTCTATAAAGGGGAGGTGCAATTCCTGAGGGCATTTTTCTATTTCAACCTTGCAGATGTATATGGAGGTGTACCCTTGTACACCAAACCTGTAACCATCGAGGAGGCCAAAGTCAAACAAAGTACAAAGGCAGAGGTCATTGCACAGGTGATAAGTGATCTCGACTTTGCCATTGCAAACCTTCCGGATGTTGCCTATACAAATGGCCATGCCGTTAAAGGTTCCGCATTGGCACTCAAGGCAAGGGTATTGCTCACGATGGGGCAATGGGCGGACGCAGCCACAGCAGCCAACCAGGTGATCACAGGAGGCAAATTTTCCCTTTTCAATAACTTCAGGACCCTGTTTTTGGCTTCAGGGCAGACGAATAATCCTGAGATCATGTTTTCGACGAGATATCTGAACCCTGACGATTATTCTGATCTGGATATCCGCTGGAACTGGCATGGAGTTGTCAATCCACGTCGTGAACTCATCGATGCCTTTGAATGTACAGATGGACTTCCTATTACTTCTTCTACACTTTACAATCCGGCAAATTATAAACTTAACCGTGATCCACGATTAGCTTTAACAATTAAGCCTTTTGCTGATAAAGCGATCAACTCTTCCGGCAAAGAAGTCGATTTCAATTACAATGGTCAATCGGCAAGTGGTTATAATCCGGTTAAATATGGCAATTGGGACGCACTTCCCTGTGACTATAGCACAAAAAGTGAACAGGATTGGATTCTACTCAGATATGCCGATGTCCTTTTGATGTATGCTGAAGCAAAGAATGAAGCTTCAGGGCCCGATGCTACTGTTTACAAAGCCATTAATGATATTCGGGCCAGACCTGGAATCAATATGCCTGCGCTTCCTGCCGGATTAACAAAGGATCAAATGAGAGATCGGATCCGACAGGAAAGAAGGGTTGAATTGGCGCTTGAAGGGTTAAGGTGGAGTGATATTAAAAGATGGAAAACAGCCGAAACGTATATTCCTACGCTTGTTGATCAGGGTGGGCAGCGGCGTGTTTTCAATCCTGCGAAACACTATCTGATGCCTTTTCCGCAATCAGAGATCGATGTGAACCCAAATCTGGTTCAAAACCCTGGTTATTAATCTTATATCATATATGTTTAAAATCACAGGAAGTTTTTTGTTTGGCAATTGAAGTTGGTTCGTTTGAAAGCCACAGTTCCTGAATGCAGGATGTGGCTTTCGTTTTGCCAACCAGAGGATATTGAACATCACCACCCACGCAAAATTTTTGGTGTATCGTTCATTTAGGTTTGATTAAGAAATCATAACTTTAACATTTAAAAATGATGAGCTCAATTTACAAATTCAAACAGTACGGTTATGGAATTCTCGTACTTCTTTTGTGTGTTGGCAAACCTGTTTTTGGTCAGGAAAAGACTGCAATACAACAGGTTAATCTTCCTGAGGCTTACGTCGTCCCAAATTTTCATCCTGCCAGCTGCGGTTGGTTGACCAACTGGTCAACAGAACGAAACTACTGTGCCAACTCCTATCTTGATCACCTCGATCGGGTCAGGGACGACTCCAATTATGAGTTTGTCCTTTCAGAATGTAACAATTTGATCGCTATACAGAACTTTGCCCCCAAGCGTTTTGAAGAGATCAAATTGCGCGTCAAAGAGGGCCGTGTTGACTTACCAAATGCTTTTTTTCTTGAATCAACGATCAATCTTTCAGGTGGTGAGGCGCTGGCAAAAATGGGTATTGAAGGATTACGATGGCAGAAGCAGGTCATGGGGGTAAGTCCACGATTCTGTTGGGCCATTGATGTGTGTGGGACCCACGAACAGATGCCACAGATTTGTGCGGGCCTTGGTTTGGAAGGGTTAATTTACACCAGATGCAACCGTTCCGGGAAAACCATTTTTTGGTCTGAAGCACCGGATGGTTCACAAGTGATGACTTTTGTGCCTGGCCACTATTCTGATTTCGGATCATTTTTTCATGCAACAGAACCCTTGACAGACAAGCAATTGTCGGAACTTCAACAAAACCTCATTAAAAAAACGGAGATCACCCCAGCTGGTGCACCCTTACTTGTTTTGGGTGGTTATGGCGACTATTCCCTAGCTCCAGCCAACCCTAACAATCCATCTGCTTTTCTGACACAGTGGAAGACCTATAATCCCAACAGCAAAATTCAAATAGGCACTTTTTCTAAATATTTTGATGCTGTAAATTCAGTCGTTAAATCGGGAAAAATGGAACTACCCGTTGTACATGGAGGGACCGGATACACATTCGACTCTTTCTGGATTGAGTGTCCTAATGTCAAAACCTGGTACCGCCGCGACGAACATGCCCTGCAAACTGCAGAGATGCTTTCTGCAATCTCCTCACTTAAATCTGGTTACCCATACCCTGTTCAGGACCTTTATCACGCCTGGCTGCTTATGCTACTCAATATGGATCGCAATACCCTGTGGGGTTCTGCCGGTGGAATGGTATTCGAACATGAAACTTCCTGGGATGCAAGGGACCGTTTTGAATGGGTAGGGGGAAAGACAAACCTCATCCATGAAAGCACAACACGAAAATTGCTGGGTCAAGGTTCGGGAGTTGGTCTTTTCAATGCCGCCAACTGGAAACGGACTGATCCCTTGCGCCTTAAACTGCCGGCAGGTACCTCGTTGAAAGGAATTAAAACAGAACTCGCCCCTGATGGCACAACGATCTGCCAGGTGGTAATGCCTTCTGTTGGACTACTGGGAATGAAGCTTGAAAACCAGTTAGCCCCTGCGCCAAAAGAAATAACTCTTCCTACTTCTATTGAAACAAAATTCTATGTTGTAAAAATTGATCCCGCGACCGGAAATATGACCAGTTTAAAGCTGAAACCTTCGGGTAAGGAACTGCTAAGCGGACCGGCCAATGTTTTGGTTGCTGAAAAACGAACGGGCCAGGGCGATCCGGGAGATTTTATGAATCCTCGCCCACAGCGCCCTAAACTGGGAAGTTCAAACGATTACAAGCCAACGATAACCGTTACCGAAGGTCCTATTTCTTTTACTTTGCAGGTAAAGAGCAACTTTTACGGAGATGCCCCTTGCACCCGCTTGATCCGCTTCTATAAAGAATTCCAGCGGATTGACTTTGAAACTGAACTTAATGATATTCCTGATTTGACGGTTGTGGTAGCCGAATTCCCGTTAATTGAAAAACCATTGGAAATCCGCCGTGGTATTCCATTTGGGTTTTCACACGGTGCCTGGTCAAAACCCAACGAAAACCTCCACGATTTGCCCAATGGAATCAAACCTGTTGTACGGTGGAGCGACTATTCTTTTGAGACCGGAAGTGGTTTGGCCATTCTCGACCGTGGGTTAAGTGGAAGGGAGATTAATGATAAAACGCCTATTATTTACCTTTACAATGCTACTGAAAAATACTATGGATATGTAAATCCATGGCTCAGCGGAAAAGGAAAACACCATCTCGAATATGCAATTGTCCCACGTTCAGAGGATTGGAACAACTCCCGTATCCCGCAAATGGCATGGGAATACAACTGCCCTGTAACCATTGCCCCCGATTGTGCCGTAAAACCATCCCAATCATTTGTTCAGACATCCGACAATGTTATTGTGGAGGTGATCCGCCGTGAAGGGAACGAAATAGAACTTCGGTTGGCTGAATGTCTTGGGAAAGCAGGCAATGCAAACGTAGCCATCAGCTTGCCACATACTTCAGCAACCCTGACTGATTTACAGGGAGGACATCCGCAGCCCCTGGCGGGCAAAGGACGTTATACATTTGCAGTTCGCCCACAGCAAATTGTTACGATGCGATTCAAAACAGATTCAAAAGTGGAAGAGATCAGGCCATTGATGGCATGGGATGAAATGGTTCCTCCGGCCAAGCGGGCAGCATTAAACAGCTATCTGGGGGATAAAAAAGGACATCCGCCAAAAGGTAACTAACTAAAGGAGAACAAATAATATACAAATGGCTAAGATAGAATCAGTTTTGTAAATTTAAATAATGAACATGACTCAGCCTTTTTTTCAAAAAATTCTTCTGTTCCTTCTTTTGTTTCCGGTATCTCACATCATTTATGGACAAAATCCATTGTTTGAGGTTGACTCGGCCTATCTATCCAGACACGATATTGTCTATAATACACCAGCATATGAAGGGTTTGAAGGGTTTCCTGTTGGAAATGGGGACCTTGGAGGCATGGTTTGGAATTCCAACAATGGTCTGGAAGTCCAGATTAATAAAAATGATCTTTTTGACCAATCTCAGGAGGAATCCCGTGCAACTTTGCGGGGAGGGGCGCGCTTATCTATTGACCTTGGTGCTCCCGGTTTTGAATGGATTTATCTCGATGAATTCAAAGGTCGCCTATCCTTAAAAACTGCCGATGTTGATTTCAAGGCCAAAACCCCGTTCATGGAAAGCCGAATCAATACCTGGGTTTCGCCCAATGAGAATGTCTGGTGTTTCCAGCTTAACTGCAAAGATTTGGACCATCTGAAAGAAGGAACTAAAATTCGCGTATCACTTGAACGTTGGGGTAGTAGGGCTTTCCCGGGATGGTACAGTAGCTTCTCAAAAGATACTCAAGGCGGACTTGGGAATACAAATTCCATAATTGTCGGAAAAGATCTGATTTTGGAAGAAGCCTTTAAAGGCCTTCGTTTCTCAGTGGCTTGCAGGATTTTGGGTGAAGAAACCGTTGCGGGAATAATCAGCCAGAATCGACTTGAACTGGAGACCAAAAATAAACAGGCTAATCATGACATTACAATTATCCTATCGCTGGTCACTACCAACGAATCGGAAAACCCCACGCAGTCGGCTATCCATTTGCTGAATGATTTCGAAAAACAGACTGTTCAGAAGGAGAAAGAAATTCATCTGCAGTGGTGGAAAAATTTCTGGAACCAGTCTTTTGTCCATCTGGAGAACGACTATATCGAAAATATCTATTATCTACGGCGCTATTTGATGGGAAGTTCCTCCCGGGGAAAATTCCCGGTAGTGTTTAATGGAGGCTTATGGACATGGAACCATGACGTACGCAACTGGGTAACCCCTCATCACTGGAATACTCAGCAGCAATATTGGGGATTGTGTTCGCAAAACGATTGCGAACTGATGCTTCCGTATCTCAATACCTATTTCAGATTAATGCCTCAGGCTGAAGAACATGCCAAAAAACGTGGTGCCGAAAATGCAATTCTTTGGAGTGAGCCCCATGATTTCTTTGGAAGTATGACTTTCTGGGATCGCGCCGATATGCTGAATAATTTTACACCAGCCAGCCAGATCGCCGGTTTGTTTTGGGAGTATTATCAATACACCTTCGATAACAAATTCCTTGTTCAAAAAGCCTATCCTTTTATGAAAAAGGCTGCAGAGTTTTATGTACAGAAACTTCAATGGGACAGTTTGAAAAATGAATATTTTCTATTCCCTTCCCAGCCTTATGAAAGTCCACGTTCAAATCAACTGAAAAATCCAGTTACCGACCGGAACATGATTGCAGCGAACTTTTCGAATTGTATTAATGCAGCAAAGATTCTTCATACCGATCAATTGAAAATTGAACAATGGCAGTTTATTGTTGATCACCTGTGGCCGCTTCCATACCGGAATGTCCCCGATTTGGGTGAAGTAATTGATCTTGCCTGGTATCCGGATGGTTCAATATTTCCAAAATTGGAAGATCATGGTAGGTGGCTGAATGTCATGGGACAAAATACTTCACTTGTTTTTCCGGCCGGCTTGATCGGTATCGACCAGACATCTTCAAGGGCTTATAAAGCTGAATCAAATATTGTCCGCCATCATTCTCCAACGGCAAACGCCATTTCTCCTGAACCAATTGTTGCCGCCCGGTTGGGTATGGGTAACAATGTACTAATGTTGATGCAGAACGGAATCCGTAGGCTGCAACATTTTCCTCAGGGTTTGTTTTATAACATTGATCACTGGTACAATCTCTCCCTTTACATGGATTCGGTCAAAAACCCTGACATCACCACTCAGCGCGACTATATTTATGACGAAAGGGCGCACTACCCAAACAAATTGCCTGCCAAACCTTTTATTCAGTGCGGTCTTGAACCCCTGAGCATTTACGGAGCTGCTGTCAACGAAATGCTTCTTCAAAGCAATGAGGGGAAAATCAGGATCTTCCCTGCTATTCCTGATGGTTGGGCCACAAGTTTCAGATTATTGGCGAGAGGAGCTTTCATGGTATCGTCCGAAATGCAAAAAGATGGCACAATTCCGGGTATTTTTATTGAAAGCCAGAAAGGAAGTGAATGTAGGGTTGTCAATCCCTGGGCCGACTCCAAAGTGTCGGTTTTGTGCCTCGGAGAGAAGAATAAACCAATTAGTCATAAGGTCTTAGAGAAAAACCTGATTGTTTTTAAAACACTTCCAAACTGCAATTACCTGATCGTACCAAAAGGGAAAGAGATGATGCTGAAACAAACAATTTTTAGGGGCCTTCAGAACGATGCTCCAAAATCATTTTTTGAAGCAACACTGGGGAAAAGTCGTAATTTCTAATTGAAACAAATTCTAATAAAACACCAACGATGGAAAAAAAATTACTATTACTTCTTATGCCGGTCATAGTTCTGGTATTTGGCAGAATTAATGTTGAAGCACAAGATGGGTTCAGTTCTTATGAACGGGCAAAACTTCATCCGCTCACCTGTGACCGTCCCGCTCCCGACTTTTTTGAAGGGGCATTGCTCGGTAACGGGGCGATGGGCGTAGTAGTAACCACACGGCCCGATGCAGTGGTGTTCTACTTCGGCCACAACAATGTTTGGGACATCCGAATCGCAGAGAACAACCGTGAGAAAATTGGAACTTTCAAGGATGTATTTAACAGGGTCAAGACCATCCCGGATACTTTGGCTGTATTGACAAAGGATCCCTGGTATGATGAATACAGCAAGATGACGGCTGAAAACTACCGAAAGCCTTATCCGCGGCCCTTCCCCTGTGGTTCTGTATTGCTGGGATTCGACCGCCGGAACGCCGATCTGATCGGACATCGGCTCAACATCTCCAACGGGCTATGTGAAGTGTTCATGCTCACCAAAGATCAGAAAAAAATAACCCTTCAAATAATTACAGATATGACCAGCGACCGGCTTTTCTTCCGCCTGGTCGATATGCAAGGCAATCCATGCGAAAATGTATTTGATCGTATCAGGGTGATGTTCGATCCATCGACTCCAAAAGAATTTCCCAAGACGCAGATCGAGGAAAACCTGGGGAAAGGGGTGATGGCTTTTCGACAGATATTGCCCTATTCTGAACCTGAAAAATACGATATTGTTCAGGGGCATCCCAAAGACAAAGCTTTTCGACTGATGGCCTCGGTAAATTGTTTATTGGAGAAAAAATCGAGAATCAACTGGGATGGCAACAAACAGGATATGCTTCCCATGGAAGCAGGGATTACGAAGCAAACAGGGTTCGTTGGTTGTATTTCACTTCAGGAAGGATTGAATAACGTTATTACTACAGGATTGCCAGAAGCCACTGTTCCCAAAGCTGAAAATTTCAACTCCTCCTTAAAGGACGGGGAAAAGATATGGAAAGAGTATTGGAACAAATCAGGAGTACAACTGGGCGATCAGTTTCTGGAAAGGATGTGGTATCAGAATCTCTATTTCCTGAATTGTGCAGCAAAAGAGGACGCCACTACCCCTGGTTTATTTGCCAACTGGAGCTATAACAACATTGGAACTGCGTGGCATGGCGATTACCACATGAATTACAACACCCAACAACCATTCTGGGTGACATTTTCAAGTAACCATCTGGAAAAGAACCTACCCTATGTCAATCTGATCGAAAAGCTAATGTCGGTCAGTAAACGTTGGGCGAAAGAATATTATGAGTTGCCAGGTGCCTATTTCCCGCACAGCGCCTATCCCGTTGACATGACGATGAACGCCTATCCTGTTCCGACGTGGGGTTGGGAAATTGCGGAAACGCCATGGGCTGTACAGGGATTGTGGTGGCATTATTTGTATTCTGGCGACATTGAATTCCTGAAAAACAGGGCTTTCGAACCCTTGAAAGTAGCCGTGGAATTTTTGGTTGCTTACATGAAACGTCCTGAAGCCAGCGGTCCGCAATGGAAAGATGATAAATTCCATATTTTTCCTACTGTTCCTCCTGAATTGTACGGACTTCGACCAGGATTTAAGTACAATTACGATTGCAATGTCGATCTTTCGCTTACCAAGTTTGTTTTTAAGGCATTTATTGAGGCATCCAAAGTTCTAAAACTTGAAACTCAGGAAAAAGGGTTGTTGAGTGATGTGAAAATGATTTTGTCTCGTTTCCCTGAATACCCCACTGCAATATCCAAAAAATATGGGAAGGTATTGGTTTCAGTCCCTGAAGAACAAGATCAGGTGGTTTACAATGTTCCCAATTCCCTGTTTACTGCTTTCCCTGGAGAAGACCATGGTCTTCATTCCGATAAGGAAACGACTGAAATACTTAAGAATACATTTTTAAATCAGCAAAACGAAGGGGGCAATGATCTGGTATTTATTAATTTACAAGCTGTCCGGATCGGCATGCTCGATCTGGAAAGGTTTAAACGACAGGTTAATTACTCGATGTTACCCAATGGTACAACATCCGATCGTGTCATGCAGGTGCATGGCCGTTACAACGATACAACTCCTTATGGGTATATGGATAAAATGGGGATCTGGTTCGAGAATTTCGCATTACCGGTGGTTGTCAACGAATGTTTGATGCAAAGTTACGATGGTATCATCCGACTTTTCCCCAATTGGCCAATGGAAAAGGATGCTGAATTTCATAACCTGCGCGCTGCCGGGGCTTTTTTGGTTGATGCCACCTTGAAAAATGGGAAAGTCAACGAGATAAAAGTTGTCAGTGAGGTTGGGGGATTGCTGAAGATGAATCTGCCCTGGCCAAAAGGAGGAAACGTTTCCACCCAAAAAGGAAAGAAACCGCTTTTATCGCCGAACATTGAAATGCAAACTGTAAAAGGCGAAACCCTGATTTTTCAACCCTAGGTACCGGAATATTGCTATAAAGGATTACAAATCAATACGCGCAGGATGCTAAAGGGCGAATTACATGCTGCGTATATCGTGAAAGGCGGATACAAATTCAAAAGGGGTAAAGATCTTAAGTATGATTCAGAAATTCACGGAGTGGTTCAATTAACTGTTTGACAGTCGAATACCCATGATTGTATAATCCCAGTCGTTTTTCGTAGTTTTTTTCGGTTCTTCCGATCAGGAATTCAGGTAGTGGGGCTAAAATAAACAACTTACCGTCCTTTTCCATCTGGTCACAGAAATCGAGCGTTTTATTGTATTCCTCATTGCGCTTAACAACCGTCTTGAGAAACTCCCAGTATTTCCTAAAGGCAAATTTGAAAATTGCATTGTTCCCTGTCACATCTTTTCGGTAAGCTCTTGGTCGGGTCAATACAACAACCGCTTTTTGATATTTGCCCAAAGCATATTTTATCGGTATGGGATCAGCTACGCCGCCATCAAGAAATAGTTCACCTTTTATATCAACTGGTTGAGAAAGCAATGGAATACTTGATGATGCCACAAGTGATTTTCCTACCCCAATATCCATTTGATCTTTTTTGGACAGGTAAATTGGGTTTCCCGTATTCAACGAAGATATGACGATGTCGAATTCTGTAGGATTGGCAAAATAGCTTGCCTCATCAAAAGGAACCAACCTTTCTGGAATCTCTTCAAAAATAAACTTCATATTGAAATACGATCCTGTCGCAATAAGGTGGCGGATTCCCATATAACGCTTATCGGAAGGGAGTTCCACATTGACTCTTCTGTTTCTCCCTTTCTGTTTCGAAACATAGGATGCGCCCAAACAAGCACCGGCCGAAACACCAACGACCCTTTCAAAATTCAGGTTGTTCTCAAGAAGGTATTCAAGCACTCCTCCTGTGAAAGCACCGCGAAGGCCACCACCTTCAAGCACCAGACATGAATTGATCATTTTGTTTTATTTCAAGTGAGCAAGTAACAAAAAAAAGTTATAATCGCTATTCAGCTTTAAACATTAATCCTTCAACTTCAGAGACATTGCCATTGGTAACCTTAACTGGCACAAAGGTGAACATCCATTTCCACGAAGGTGCGTATTGAGGCACTTTCAGCAAAACCTGGTTCCACCCTTTTTTCAAAGCAATTTTTGAAGGTTCGCGGAAGAAATAGTTTTCATCGGTGAATGGAATATCTTCTGATCTTTCTGCCATTCCGGGATGGTCCCAAACTGGAGGTTCGATTAAGTTGCCATTAAGCCACACTTTCGGATCGGTGTTATGCCATTTCCCCTGCTCAGGAAATGGCCCTCCCCTACGGCCACCCGACCGGGACCAGTCGTGGAAGCCGATCCAGCAACCAACAGTTTGATCTTGAGGCGACCATATCTTTGTAGTGGCATAAACAATCCCTTTCTTTTCAATGAAATAGGAGGGATATCCGAAAAAATGATTGATGTGAATGGTTGCGCCATTGAATGGGCCTTGCCAATGATAGCTCTTCCCCTTGACCTGATATTCCTGTTCAATTGTACCTTTTTCGGGAAAAATTGGAACATCATCCGTGATTTCAAAAGGTCCCAGTAATTTCCATTCAATTGAAGTTTGCTTGACATAAGGGAATGGCTTCCCCTGAAAATACTGGTCCCTATGTTTAATCAGTTTTTCTTCAAAGTTTTGAAACAAATTGAATGATAGATCATTGGACAAAGGGAGTTTTGCGAGGAATTTATCCCCAAAATCAACATCCTGCCCTTTCCACGTTGTTTCACTATAAGTGAGCATTCCGGGATAGACAGGGTTTTGACGTAAAATATCAATCTCATCTTTTATATTGTTGTCGTTCCAACAGCAAAGGATGCCACCCAATCGCAGTGAGTCACCTTGGGATGCATTGCTGATCCGGTCGAAATAGAGTTGTGAAATTCCTGCAAACGGATCGAGATGGTTCAGATAATTGAGCCGCGAATCGAGATAGCGGTGCCCCTCTTTCGGTGCACCTTTTGAGGACCAAAGCTGTGTAATGGAGGTCATGTCGTTCGAAATAGCCTGTCCAGGACGCCAGACGATCACCTCCCTTTGATGGAACTTCACCCGTTCAATCAAGGCTTCCAAAAGGCCTTTGGCTGGTACCTCATTTTTGCGCCAGACCTCATCCGTTCCCAAATGAAGGATGGGCATTTTTTCTTTCGGAACCAGGTTACACAATTCATCGATCAGGTCAAGCAGGATCGTTTTTACACGTACATCGCTCATCGAATCGATGGACAAAGCTTTTCGGAAGGCTTCACAATGTCCGGGAATATCCAGTTCGGGAATCAGCGTGATCTGCCGTTCATTGCAGAAATTGACGAGATCAACAAATTCCTGTTGGGAATAAAATTTGCCTGGCCAGCGGCTCATGGTATAGGCTTCCTTAAGTTGGGGATATTTCCTGCTTTCAAGTCGCCAAGCAGGGTTGTCGGTGACATGGAAATGGAAAACATTGAACTTATAGGCAGACATCACTTCAATCTGTTCCTTGAGCAATGGAATCGACATATAATTCCGGCCAACATCCTGCATAAACCCACGAAAAGCGAAAGCCGGCCAGTCGGTTATAGTGCATCCGGCAAAGAAGGATTGTCCTTTGGTGCTGGCTAACAATTGTTTGAGCGTTTGAATTGCATGGAACAACCCCTTTTCTGTAATCGCCTCTACGACAATCGAATCATTTAAAACCAGTAACTTATACCCCTCATCAACATGACCCATGATTTCAGGTATTTTTTTCACCGTTCGGATAATGATTTTCTTACCTTTTACAATTTCGTTATTGCCTGTTATTTTGATCTTTGCACCTTGAGAAGCCAGTGTTTCACAGACTTGTCTGATAATAATAGGATCTGATTTTAAGCCGCTGATCAAGGTGATTGAACCTTGAGCCACAAATTTTTGATTGTTCCACTCCACCTTTTGTGGGGATGGGATCAATGGTGGAACCTCTGCCAAAACTCTTTGAAATCCAAGGATCACAAAGATCAATAGAATTGAAACACAGGCAAATTTCAGATCAGCAAAATAACATTTTGTTGTATAGTGTTGTTTCATAACAGATTATCAATATTAGAATAGTTTGTTTTCACATTTTAAAGGTAATTATTTTGGAATCGCTTTGTAAGATATTATTGTTTATTGGCATTTTTGGGAATTCCGATTTAATCTAAAGACCAGAAATATAACATATTATAAAGCTGATCAATAACCTGGATTGTATTGGCGGCAACTTCTTCCTTGTCCCAGGAACCTGAACAATGGTGCCCACAGATAAACTTTTTACTTTCGCTGACATAACCAGTGTAAAAAGAAAGTTCTTATCTTCGCACCCAAATAACACGAATTTCAAAAAAGGTAACACATGTCTGTTTTACGTTTTAGCGTTTCTTTGGAAGAAGAGTTGCTGACCGCACTCGATCAGTATGTGGTTGAGAACAATTTCTCGAACCGTTCACAGGCTTTCCGCTACCTTATTGAAAAAAACAGGGTGGAAGAGAAATGGAAATGTGACAACCTGGTTGCGGGGGCTGTCGTGATGGTTTACAACTGCCAGAAACATGAAATCAGGAACCATTCTGCCGAACTTCAGTTTGAGTACCGCGATGTAGTCATTGGTGTACAGCAATTTACACTTAGCGAAACCAATTGTATGGAAATCATTGCCGTTAAAGGGACCTCTCGAAGGCTTACCGAATTGTCCGACAAGTTGATCAGTATTAAAGGTATCCAACATGGTAAGCTGATCATGAGTAAAACAGAATAATTTTTTTGCCTTAGTAGTAACACGAATTAAATATTTCATAACACGATCTTATAAAATGAAGAAGTTTCTTACGGGTATTTCCCAATTTCCATTTATTTCCCTATTTCTATTTATTTCCCTATTTCTTCCAACATCCCTGAAATCTCAGGATATGCTTACAGATACTATTCGCATCGAAGAAGTCGTTGTAACCGGTAGCCCGGTAAAAATCAACCTGAACAATGTGGCCATGTCAGTTTCGGTGGTTTCAAGTGCCCAAATCAACGAAAATAATGAATCAGCTTTGTTGCCAATTTTAAGTGGAAGGGTTCCTGGCTTGTTTGTGACCGAGCGCGGTGTAACCGGTTTTGGTGTTTCTGCCGGATCAGCAGGTCAGATTACGATCCGCGGAATCGGAGGAAGTCCCACAACAGGTGTCCTGATGTTGATTGACGGTCACCCTCAATTTATGGGGATTATGGGACATCCGCTGCCCGACTCGTATGTCGCTTCGGATGTGGAACGTGTCGAGGTTATCCGGGGTTCCGGCTCTGTATTGTACGGATCAAATGCCATGGGAGGGGTCATCAACCTGATCACGAAAAAACAAACTCAGGATGGATTTCATGGTAATGCCCGCATGATGCTTGGCTCATACAACACACAGAAATACATGGCTTCAGGAGGTTATAAACAAGGAAAACTAAGTCTTTTTGTTTCCGGAAACCATGACAAAACCGAAGGACATCGTGCAAACTCAGCTTTTGATATCACCAACGGATATGCCAAGATCGGATACGAACTAAACCCGCACTTAAAAATGAGTGGCGATTTTAGCCTTGCTAAGTTTAAGGCTTCCGATCCCGGACCCGATACACTTTCTGCCAGGAAGGGGGAAACAATAGACATTACAAGAGGTTATGGGGCATATTCAATTGACAATGAATTTGATAAAGTTTCCGGTTCGGCAAAGTTCTTCTATAATTTTGGTGAACACAACATTACCGATGGGTTTCATTCAAAGGACCACAATTATGGGTTGAACCTTCATGAATCGTTTAAATGGTTCAAAGGCAATACGATCACAGCAGGTGTCGATTACATGAATTTCGGGGGATTGGCAGAGAACCTGAAAGCAATGGCCGGAAAGGGAATTGTTTTCGCTGATACATCAGTCTATGAATTGGGTTATTACGGCTTTGTTCAGCAAACCATTGCCAAAAAGCTTACCTTGAACGCAGGATTGCGCCTTCAGGACAATTCGGCTTATGGAAATGTTTGGATCCCTTCGGCTGGTTTGGCCTGGAACAGCGATGGGAATACAACATGGAAAGCTTCGTTTTCAAAAGGTTTCCGAAGCCCGACGATCCGTGAATTGTTTCTTTGGGGACCGAATCCAAAACTTCAACCTGAAACAGTATTCAATTATGAGGCAGGTATCCTAAAATCGTTTTTCGACCGGAAACTCAACCTTGAGTTGACAGGATTCCTTGTAAAAGGTGATAACCTAATTATTACCGTACCAAATAAAGGATTGCTCAATGCGGGAGAAGTCTCAAACAAAGGGATCGAGTTTTCGGCCGAAGCCAACCCGACATCGAATTTAAATTTTCATATGGCTTACAGCTACATCAACATGAAAACGCCTGTTTATGCCACTCCTGAACACCAGTTGTTTGTCAGTTCCCGGTATCGGATTGGCAAAACTATTTACATGATTAGTTTACAGAGCGTTGCAAATTTAGACACCGATCCTACTCCAATTACACATCAGGTCAGTTACAACCTTGTCAATGCGAAGATCAGCCACAAGTTCTGTAAATATGCCGAAGTTTTTGTGAGCGCAGAAAACCTTTTGAATCAGGATTATGAGCTGAACAGGTATTATACGATGCCCGGAACAACAGTTTTCGCTGGACTGAATTTGAACTTTTGAGATGATTCAATTTTTTTATTACCTATGCCATAACCTTAAACAGCAAATAAGATACAATCAGGGTAAACACAACGTTGAATCCCTGTGCAATTAAAAAGCTGTAAATAGGCCGTTTGTTCTCGGCATTTTTGAGATCGGAAAAACGGGTTTCAATGCCAATGCTGATAAAGGCAAGGTTGAACCAGAATCCGCTGAACGATTTGATCAGTTTCCCTGAACTGACAGCCAGTTCTTTATCGATGAAGAATGAGAACAAGAGCGAAGCGGCCATAAAACCAAGTACAAATTTGGGGAAACGTTCCCAAATTACACTGAGTGGTACCCGTTCACGTTTTCCTTCGCCAGTATGGGTGCGGTAAGCCCAGAATACCGAAATCGCAAAAGCAGCGATGCCCAACAATACATTTTGTGAAAATTTCACGATTGTAGCGTACTTTAAGCCGATTTCGCCAACGATCGTTCCTGCAGCAACTACAGCACCGGTGGTATCGATGGTTCCTCCAAGCCATGCCCCGGTCACCTCATCCGACAATCCAAGCCATTTTGCAAGGATTGGCATGAAAATCATCATGGGTATGGCGACGATCAGCACAAGAGAAATAATGACCGACAATTTCTTTTTGTCCCCATTGATAGCGCCCGATGTGGCAATAGCCGCCGACACCCCGCAAATAGACACGGCACTTGAAAGCATGGTTGCATATTCGTCATCGACTTTTAACTTTTTCGATACCCAGAAGGCAAAATACCAGACACAAACCACCACGATAACCGATTGAATCAAACCATAACTGCCAGCGGATAGCAAATCTGAAAACAGGATGGTTGCCCCCAATAAGACAAGTCCCACCTTAACAAACAGCTCCGTTTGGGCACCCCCAATGACCCATTGGCGCAAATTGCCAATATGCCCAATGAGTAAACCAATTGCCAGTGAGAACAATACACTTTCTAATCCCAGGTTTTTAAACGGGACATAAGAGGAAAACAATTGTGCGACCAAGGCAAGCAGGAAAACCAGGGTATAACCAAGGAGGAATTTCTTTGGCTTATCGCCGCTGAAGAACAGGCCAATGATGGCGATAAACAGGAACAACAAAAAAGTAGCTACCAATGGCGTAAAGAATGTATCTATCGAAAATGAAGCGAATAAATTATCAAAATTGCCCCATCCGGTTTTATCTCCAAACGAAGGGACTTTAATTTTATATCCTGCAAAAAGGGTCAGGAAAATAAGGACGAAGCCCGAAATCACAGTGGCCCAATCTTGTCCGACCCGAAAAAGATTCTTCTTTGAAACATTTACATTTTCCGCCATCACCAATAAGTTTATTTGTTATAATAAGTTAATTATGAATAGTTTAAAAGATATTTGCCATGTATTTTAGACCATCGAGCGTCAGGTTTTCGTCAGTGATCTGAATCCGGGTTGAAACATTCCGCAAAACAGACGACAATCCACCTGTGGCAATGACATTGATTTTCTCAGAGAGTTCCCCTTCGGTCCGGGCAACCATAGAATCGACCAACCCGGCAAAACCCAGGACAATACCCGATTGAATAGCATGGATTGTATTGTCGCCCAATACGGATGGAGGGGCGACCAGTTGAACATCGCGCAACTGTGCAGTATTGCCAGTCAGTGCCTTCAAAGCGGTCAACAATCCGGGTGCAATGGCAACGCCCAAAATTTTCCCTGATTTGCTGATGGTCGTAAAGGTAAGGGCAGTGCCAAAATCGATCACCATACAAGGCCCCCCATAACGAATAAAGGCGGCGGTGGCGTCAGCGACGATATCGGTACCGATTTCATCGGGGCTTAATATTTCGATGGGCAATTTTTGATAAACGGAGGGCTCTACCAAAAACGGAGGATGATCCAGTAAATGGCTTAACATCTCCCTGAATGGCCTGATCAGGCTGGGAACCACACTGCTCAGAACTGTCTTTTTAATAGCACTTTCGTGGATCCCGAAACTGGCAAACAACGACCTGAAGATCACTTCGTATTCATCCGAAGTTTTGAATAGATCAGTCTGTATCCTCCAGATTTTCAACCACTCATCATGATCAGTCACTCCAAAAACGATGTTTGTATTGCCAATGTCTATTGTAAGTATCATTCCTTTGCATTTTAAGCTGACAAAAATAAATTTATAAACCTTAAAAAAATTACAAATGACAAAGAAAATCAATTTTATGTAAGCCTTGGAACGATAGGATGGTTCCTTGCTGGATTTGACGCATTTAGGGTGATTTCCATCTACCTTGTCAAAGCCCATTACCTGACCAGAAAGAGGAAGCAAAAGTAAAAATAATTAATAAAAACTCATCATTAATCCAAACACCGACGGGTCTGCGACACCGTCGGGTTTTTGAATTCCCCAACCAGATGATTTCGCATTTCTATCTCAACATCTATACGACCAGCTTTCATGTTACTATGGTCAAAAGCTCCAGAGGAGCGAAATCTTTGTGGAAAAATGATTCTCTCCAAATTGGCGGCACAATCAGAAATTCCAGAAGAACACAAACGATCACTGCACCGGACAGCACCTGATTCAGATAATAGCGAAATGGGACAATTGATTTGCTCCTAAAAGCCACCTGCTATTATGGACAAATCGTGAAAAGCCCACTTCTGGTCATGGTTAGTGATAGCCTCACTCGGAGTGAGGCTATCACTACGAAACGACATCGCCTCAAATCCGCTGTTTTTACGCGGCGGACATCGCAAAAATTGCATTTTAACGTGCCATTCATGGCCAAAATTGACAATTTCATATTACTAACTATTGGGAAAAACCTACCAACCGTTGGAAAATCCATACCAATTGTAGGAAATATCATACAAACGGAATTTTATTAAAAAATGTAAGGTTATCATGTTGTAAATTTGGTTTTTGGTGGTTACGATTGTAACAAGCATAACATAAACGGTTTTTGATCAGGAATTTATAAAGTCACCAAATAACAGCCAAATAACACTGAACTGTTATACCAGCATCTCAGTGCATAAGGTTGTTTTGGTGGTTTACCTGTATAAAATGATAAAAAAGATTGGTTTTTTCTCCAGAAACTATTCCGTAAAGTTTTTTGATAAATTTTATTCAACCGTAAAAATGCTTTTTCCAACCTGACATAATCACCTTTACCTAATTGCCCGTTAAGGTGAAAAAAATGACCAAAAATCATGTCACATTACTTATAAAATGATGACATGGGATCATAAAAGAGATCAAAAAGGTTTTGACGATGGAACAAAAATTGAAAATGCTGAAAAACCAATTGTATGGTAGCCCATAAAAGGGAATACAGAACCCTAACTGGGTTTTCTCTTTTCCTTTGGAGTTGAATGTTTATCAATTTTGATTGAAATAATGGCTGGATATCAAACCGATCCTTCTTAAATTGCATCCAGACAGCTCAAAAGGATTCTCTACTGCTATGTAAACCTTGATTAACATATTTGGAATTTCTGAACAAAAGCAATTAACAAGAATTCATATTCTTATAATCAGTAAATCAAACTTATATAATGGTCATTTTTATTGTATGCCTAACAATCATTAACTTTTTAGTAATTTATTGTTATGAAAAATTTCGTGCGTTTTTTGGTTTTTTATTCTGTTTTTTATTTTTTCGGCCAATTTGGCCTGATGGCACAATCTAAAGAGATTGTGAAACTCAAATGGGTCAATTTTAGTCCTTATACTCAATACGGACAAGACCCAAATTATAGGACAACCATTCCTGAATCACAGATCATTTCCCTGCTTGACTCATTAAAACCCTGGACAGAAGGTATCCGTACTTTTGGAACTGAATATGGTCTTGAAAAAATACCCTATCTGGCAAAGCAACGCGGATTTAAGGTCATCGTTGGAATTTGGTTAAATGGTGATACAACTACCAATGCAACTCAAATAGCTGCGGGAATTAAAATTGCAAACGAAGGTTATGCCGATAAATTAATTGTCGGTTGTGAAGCCCTGCGTGTTAAATCCTTGACTGGAACAAAGATTATTGAGTACCTTAAAAAGGTAAAAGCGGTATGTCCAACTATACCGGTATCCTATGCAGATATTCCATCCATGTTGCTTGCAAATCCTGAAGTTTTGAATGCCTGTGATTTCGTTTCTGCCAATATCTATCCCTATTGGGAGGGTCAGCCAGTAGAATGCGCTATGCAGAGTTTTCACCAATCTTATCTTTCAATACTAAATATTGCTGGCGGAAAAGAGATTTTTATTTCCGAATGTGGTTGGAAAACACGAGGTAATATTTTAGGAAAAGCCGAACCCTCGTTGAACAATGCCATACGATACAACCGGGAATTACTTTCCTGGAGCAAAGCATTAGGAATTCAGGTCAATCTTTTTGAAGCATTTGACGAACCCTGGAAGGGATACAACGACGATGGTTGGGGTATTTTCAAAAACGATGCAAAACTAAAGGAAGGTATGGAATCTGTTTTCTATCCGATTGAAAAAATCGACAGTACTTGGATATGCAAAAAACTTAACATTGGCCTTGTCGACACCATTAATATTGACTTTTTACCTCCATTATGGAGTTCGTTAGATTTAAAAGGGCATATCAATTTCATAAAGCCTTGTGAATATAAATTGGCCACATTTATCGATGTCTATGGGGGATGGTGGACTAAGCCCTACTATGAATATCCAACTGTTCCTGTTTCATGTGATGGTAATTTTATCATCGATTTCACCACAGGAGGATCAGATGTACTGGCTTCTGAAATACGGGTCTTTTTAGTTCCTTCAAGTTATTCACCACCTTTAAGTCGTGGTGGAACCATTTCTTCCGAAATTTATAAAAATGCAATTTCATGGAAATCAATTAAAAGATGCCCACTGCCGTACGAACCTATAGGCGTCAATCCACCAATTATCTGTATAGGAAATTCGTCTGTGTTGACAGTATCCGGAGGTAACTCCTATTTATGGGACAATGGAGCAACTACCCCTTCCATTACGGTTACTCCTGAAACTACAGGTGAACACACCTATTATGTAATGGTAACCAAGGAATCGGGATGTATTGAAACTCGTGCGGCAAAAGTGCTTGTCCAACCTAAAATCAGTTACAATAATGAATATAAGTCCATTTGTAATGGTGAAAGTTATAAAGGACGTACTACATCATGTGAGTTTACAGATACACTTTCATCGGTTTCGGGCTGTGACAGTATCGTTACAACAAAATTAGTAGTGCATCATAGCATTAAAGGAAAAATTCTTAAACCTCAAATACCACCAGATTATTTATATGTTAGCCAAACCTATTTTTATGGTACTTGGTTTTCTGTTTCATCGGATAGTATAAGTGGCTATCTTTTGGATGTTGCCATCGATTCATTATTTAATTCCTTTATTATTAAGAATTC